>Ga0214919_10000032_pt1 | contig 206385 bp, 184 predicted proteins | sample LL1503_MetaG_FD_177994 | JGI IMG/M metagenome (GOLD analysis project Ga0214919, IMG submission 177994) | Freshwater microbial communities from Lake Lanier, Atlanta, Georgia, United States - LL-1503 | ecosystem: Environmental > Aquatic > Freshwater > Lake | place: USA: Georgia | collected... | reverse complement strand
GCCTACACACATATTACACCTCAAAGCTTACACCTTGCACTACACACTACCTCTTATATTGTCGCAAAGCTTACCATCGCAAAGCTTACCATCGCAAAGCTTACCCCCCTTGCAACTACACACTACCTCTTATATTGTCGCAAAGCTTACACCCCCTTGCAACTACACACGTATTACCCATCTCAAAGCTTATACACCCGTCTTCACTTCCATACACATATGTTACCTACAATAATTTATATTTTTACTTCAATTATAAATTATTACTTATCTACTTTTTAGTATGAGAAGTGTCTGCTTTAAATTACTTGTTATTATTAATGATTTTATTTACCATTTATGATAGAATTAATATATGTGTCATATGAATGATCTGTTAACGGATATTCATAATTTGTTATCGTTGAATCTCCATTACTTAGTGGATAAATATATGATAATTTATTCGAATATTTGGTATTATCAGTATTATTATTATCTATTATTACTTCTTTTGTTGCCGTATCTAATACAAGTACTGGTTTTATTGTTACTGGTTTTACTGTTATTACTACTGTAGATAATACAGCAGAATACATATCATTACCAGATTGCTCTATAATTATTCTTGCAACACCTCCTTCTTGTGTTATGAAGCCATACGAATTTATTAATGGACCTAATATTGTTACATTTCCAGATCCATCAACTGATATCAGACTAGTATTGGAATTTGTATAAGTTAATGGTAAACCACTATTACAACTTGCGTCTAAATTAAACATAGGGTCTCCTACTGTTTTGTTAAAAGATGAATCCACTGTGATGGTTTGACTTAGTTTTGCAAGTTCTTCAGATGAGACAGTTTGAATTACATTTGTAAATCCTAAATTTGCTAGATAAGTTGTAACTTTGATACCAGTTGGTGTTTTTACTCCTGATTTATAATATGCTGTTACATTGGTATTTACAATTGCATTATTCATAACAGGCAGTGTATTTATTGAATCAAAATATACGCTTGTTAAATTATGACAATAAAAACACGCGCTGAAATCTATACTCATCACTGATTTTGGTATGGTAATACTTGTTAAACTGTTACACCACGCAAATGCATTTGATCCAATACTTGTAACTGATTCTGGTATGTCAAATTCCGGTAAATTGTAACAATCAAAAAATGCATTTGATCCAATACTTGTGAGTGGACCTAGTATAGTGACACTTTTTAAAGCGTAACAATAACCAAACGCATAATAATCATCAATGATTGTTACTGATTTTGGTATCGTAATACTTGTTATATTGAAACAACATTGTAGGAAACCTGCACCGATACTTGTCATAGAATTTGGTATTGTAAAACTTGTTAAATTGCTACAACCTCCAAATGCAGTATTACCAATACTTGTCACAGAATCTGGTACCGTAACACTCGTTAAAGGACAATTAACAAATGCATAATCACCAATACTTGTGATAGTATCTGGTATGGTAACACTCGTTATCGAGGATCGGTCAAATGCACCGACAGTAATATATGTCATGGAACTTGGTATCGTAGCACTTGTTAAACCAGAAGAAGAACAATCATAAAATGCATAAACATCAAAACTTATTACTGAGTATTCTTGACTATTATATGTCACTACACTTGGAATATTAAGTGCTCCAGAATATGAATTGTTATATGGATAACTAGCGACACTAGCGTGATATGTTGTATTATTTATTAGATTTGTTGTATTACTTAAATAATAATATACTCTTTCTATTTCTTGTAGTTTTGGATTAACTATTAATTGTGTTATTTGGCTAGTAGCAGAGTAATTTGCATCTCCTACTTGAGTTACTTTTATATTTACTATACCTACCGTAATTATAGTTACTATACCCGAACTACTTACTGTTGCTATATTGGAATCATCACTTGTATAAGTTAATGGCAAACCAGTGTTACAACTTGCATCTAAATTAAAAGAACTATCAACTCCATATGTTTTGTTAAAGGAGGATTCCACTGTTATGATTTGGGTTGCTTGTGTAACTGTTAACCCTACTACTGCTTTTCCTTGCGAGTAATTACCACTTGCTTCTTGCGTTATGGTTATATCTATAACTCCTTTACCTACTATTGTTACAATTCCAGATTCATCTACTATTGCTACACTTGTATCACTACTTGAATAAATATACGTTCCTGTACTATTGGAAAATACATCTAAATTAAAGGGATCATCACCATATGTTTTAGTAAAAGGAGCACCACCTACTGTTATGGTTGGAGATTCTCCAATAACTGTTAACCCTACTACTGCTTTTCCTTGCGAGTAATTACCACTTGCTTCTTGCGTTATGGTTATATCTATAACTCCTTTACCTACTATTGTTACAATTCCAGATTCATCTACTATTGCTACACTTGTATCACTACTTGAATAAATATACGTTCCTGTACTATTGGAAGATACATCTAAATTAAAGGGATCATCACCATATGTTTTTGTTGGAATAATTGCAACTGATAGGGATGGAGTTGCTTGTGCAACTGTTACTAGAGCATCGGAAGATGTCTTATAATAATTTGCATTACCTTCTTGAGATACACTTATTTTTGCTGTGCCTGCACCTACTATTGTTACTATGCCTGATTGTTGATCTACTCTTACTTCAAATATAGCATCACTTATATAACTTAATGGTAATCCACTATTACAACTTGCATCTAAATTAAAAGGTTCGTCTCCATATACTTTATTAAAGGAGGAATCAACTGTTATGATTTGATTTGCTTTTGCTACTGTTACTAGAGAAACGGAAGATACATCATAATAATTTGCATTACCTTCTTGAGATACAGTTATTTTTGCTGTGCCTGCACCTACTATTGTTACTATGCCTGAACTACTTACTGTTGCTACATTGGAAGCATCACTTATATAACGTAATGGTAAACCAGTATTACAACTTGCATCTAAATTAAAAGGTTGGTCTCCATATACTTTATTAAAAGAGGAATCCACTGTTATGAATTGAGTTGCTTTTGCAACTGTTACTACAGCAACCGAAGATGCATCATAATAATTTGCATTACCTTCTTGAGATACAGTTATTTTTGCTGTGCCTGCACCTACTATTGTTACTATGCCTGAACTACTTACTGTTGCTACATTGGAAGCATCACTTATATAACGTAATGGTAAACCAGTATTACAACTTGCATCTAAATTAAAAGGTTGGTCTCCATATACTTTATTAAAAGAGGAATCCACTGTTATGAATTGAGTTGCTTGTGCAACTGTTACTAGAGCATCGGAAGATGTCTTATAATAATTTGCATTACCTTCTTGAGATACACTTATATTTGCTATTCCTGCACCTACTATTATTACATTTCCATAATCATCAACTGCTGCTATATTGGAAGCATCACTTATATAACTTAATGGTAAACCAGTATTACAGCTTGCATCTAAATTAAAAGGTTGGTCTCCATATACTTTGTTAAAGGAGGAATCCACTGTTATGAATTGAGTTGCTTGTGAAACTGTTACTAGAGCAACGGAAGATGTCTCATAATAATTTGCATTACCTTCTTGAGATACAGTTATTTTTGCTGTGCCTGCACCTACTATTGTTACTATGCCTGATTGTTGATCTACTCTTACTTCAAATATAGCATCACTTATATAACTTAATGGTAAACCAGTGTTACAACTTGCATCTAAATTAAAAGGTTGGTCTCCATATGCTTTATTAAAGGAGGAATCTACTGTTATGATTTGATTTGCTTTTGCTACTGTTACTAGAGCAACGGAAAATGCATCATAATAATTATCATTACCTTCTTGAGATACAGTTATTTTTGCTGTACCTGCACCTATAATTGTTACTATGCCTGAACTACTTACTGTTGCTACATTGGAAGCATCACTTGTATAACTTAATGGTAAACCAGTGTTACAACTTGCATCTAAATTAAAAGGTTGGTCTCCATATACTTTATTAAAGGAGGAATCTACTGTTATGATTTGATTTGCTTTTGCTACTGTTACTAGAGAAACGGAAGATACATCATAATAATTTGCATTACCTTCTTGAGATACAATTATTTTTGCTGTGCCTGCACCAATTATGGTTACTATACCTGAACTACTTACTGTTGCTACATTGGAAGCATCACTTGTATAACTTAATGGTAAACCAGTGTTACAACTTGCATCTAAATTAAAAGAACTATCAACTCCATATACTTTATTAAAGGAGGAATCAACTGTTATGATTTGAGTTGCTTGTTCAACTGTTACTAGAGCAACAGAAGATGCATCATAATAATTATCATTACCTTCTTGAGATACAGTTATATTTGCTATGCCTGCACCAATTATGGTTACATTTCCGGATAGTGGATCTACTGTTGCTACATTAGAAGCATCACTTGTATAACTTAATGGTAAACCACTATTACAGGTTGCATCTAAATTAAAAGAACTATCAACTCCATATACTTTGTTAAAGGAGGAATCCACTGTTATGATTGGAGTTGCTTGTGTTACTATTAATGGTACAAGTACATAAGATTCATCATAATTACCACTTGCATATTGTGTTACTGTTATTGTTACTTCACCTACTCCAATTATGGTTACTTTACCTGTTGTTTGATCTACTGTTGCTACATTTGGATTATTACCTGAATAATAAAATCCTCCTGTACTATTTGAAGATACATCTAAGTTAAAAGAAACGTCAGTACCATAAACTAGAGTAAAAGGTGATCCATTCACTGTAATTAATGTAGTTGCTTGTGTAACTGTTAATGTTGTTAATACTGAAGATGTATTATAGTTACCACTTGCATCTTGTGTTACTGTTATTGTTGTTGCGCCTACTCCAATTATGGTTACTATACCTGAACCGTCTACTATTGCTACATTTGAAGCATCACTTGTATAATGAAATGCTCCTGTACTATTTGAAGATACATCTAAATTAAAAAAACTATCAACTCCATATACTTTGTTAAAGGATGAATCCACTTTAATTATTGGAGTTGCTTGTGTAACTATTAATGTTGTTGATACAGAAGATGCATTATAATTACCACTTGCATCTTGTGTTACTGTTATTGTTGTTGCGCCTACTCCAATTATGGTTACATTTCCTGAACTACTTACTGTTGCTACATTTGAAGCATCACTTGTATAATGAAATGCTCCTTTACTATTTGAAGATACATCTAAATTAAAAGAACTATTAACACCATATACTTTGTTAAAGGATGAATCCAATATAATTTTTGGAGTTCCTTTTGCAACTGTTAATGTTGTTGATACAGAAGATGCATTATAGTTATCACTTGGATCTTGTGCTACTTTTATTGTTGTTGTGCCTGCTCCAATTATTGTTACATTTCCTGAACCGTCTACTATTGCTACATTAGAAGCATCTGTTGTATATTTAAATGCTCCTGTACTATTTGAAGATACATCTAAATTAAAAAAACTATCAACTCCATATACTTTGTTAAAGGATGAATCCACTTTAATTATTGGAGTTGCTTGTGTAACTATTAATGTTGTTGATACAGAAGATGCATTATAGTTATCACTTGGATCTTGTGCTACTTTTATTGTTGTTGTGCCTGCTCCAATTATTGTTACATTTCCTGAACCGTCTACTATTGCTACATTAGAAGCATCTGTTGTATATTTAAATGCTCCTGTACTATTTGAAGATACATCTAAATTAAAAGAACTATTAACACCATATACTTTGTTAAAGGATGAATCTACTATAATTTTTGGAGTTCCTTTTGCAACTGTTAATGTTGTTAATACAGAAGATGTATTATAGTTACCACTTGCATCTTGTGTTACTTTTATTGTTGTTGTACCTGCTCCAGTTATGGTTACTTTACCTAAACTACTTACTGTTGCTACATTAGAAGCATCACTTGTATAATGAAATGCTCCTGTACTATTTGAAGATACATCTAAATTAAAAGAACTATTAACACCATATACTTTGTTAAAGGATGAATCTACTATAATTTTTGGAGTTCCTTTTGCAACTGTTAATGTTGTTGATACTGGAGTTGCTGCTGAGTAATTACCGCTTGCGTCTTGCGTGATAGTTATAGTTGTTGTGCCTATCGCATTAATGGTTACTACACCTAAACTACTAACCGTTGCTACAGACATATTAGAACTTGAATAACCTGTTTGTCCTGGTCCACTAAAAGTTGCATTTAAATTAAATGAACCATCAACTCCATATACTTTGTTAAAGGAAGAATCTACTTTTATGGTTTGTGGTGTAAAGCTAACAGCTGCATTAAATCCTAATACTCCGGTTATATAACTTGTAACATCACTAGGTTTGCTGCTACCAGATGGATTTTTTACTCCTAAATTATAATATGCTGTTGCATTTGAAGGAGTTATTACATTACTATTACTGTTATATAAATTAGATATAATTGAATTACCACTTGACGACGGTAAATAAGTTGTTGATTCAAAATATGCATTCATAATCTGTGAACAACCATAAAATGCACCAACATTAATAGTTGTCACAGATTTTGGTATCGTAATAGTAGTTAAATTGTCACAACTTAAAAATGCACCACTACCAATAGTTGTCACAGTTTTTGGTATCGTAATAGTATTTAAATTTCCACAACCATTAAATGTATAATTACTGATAACTTTTAAAGAATTTGGTAGAGTAATACTCGTTAAACTAGTACAATTTTGAAATGCATTTGCACCAATACTTGTCACTGTATTTGGTAGTGTAACACTCATTAAATTGGACCATCCATAAAATGCCTGTGAAACAATAGTTGTCACTGTGTAACTTTGACTTATGTAAATAGGAGGAGTTCCATAAGTTCCAGAAGATCCAATAAGACTAGTAGGAATAATTGTACTTGGAATATTAATATTAGTTATAGACACTGTAGGACTAGATCCTTGAACAGTAGCAGTATTATTTGAACTAATATCGTAATAATTAAAACTATAGGACACTCCGTTTATACTACCATAAAAGGATCCAGTTCCGAACAAATATTTATAATATTCAATACCTTGATTAAAATAAATTACCTCTACATCTTCACTAGTTGACTCCATTAGCCAATCACCGCCATATTTTATATTACCTGTTTTATCATTGGATGCACCTAATATAACTCCTGTATTTTCTTTTAAAATAGTATAATAATTCACCCAATTTGAGTAATTTAACGTACTACATCCTAAATAATCAATATTAATTACATTAAATTCTTTCAAAAGGTCTATTATAAATTGTACAGAATCTGAAAAAGGGGTTACTTCATTATCACTAAATAACGGTTTCATATCTAGAAACATTTTTGATCTACCTTCAATAGAAACATCAAATACTATACCAATTCTTGAAATACTGGTAAAATTTGCACGTAATAAGTTTAACAAATCTGTTTTAGATGACATAATCGAATAAACAATGGAAAATGTGGAACTATTAACAGAATCTACTAATGTTTGATAATCTTCAAGACTTGAATCAACGAGTAATACATTCGTAATTTGTTCTTTACTTCCTTGTATTTCTGTGTATATTAACGGAACATTCTCTTGTTTTGATTCTAACAGAGCTAAGTTTTCAGCTAAAGTTATGTCCATTTATATATTCAAATAATTTATATAATACTAAATTTATAAATATTTGCTTATGACGATTTATTATATACAGAAAATAAAATTGATTTACTATTTATCTAGAGACTGATAGATATACACACACATTTATGACAATATGGATTACAATACCTTACATTATATTTCTATTCTTGGCAATCAATACGTAGGAAAATCAGAAATAATTAAAAATATTACATCTGATAAACATTTACATCCATTGTTACCTACATTTAATAAAGATACAACATTAATCAAGATCAACAATAAATTTTATAATTATAAAATTAGTCATTGGTTTGTATTCAAACCATATAAAAATATCAAACGAATAGCTTACATTGTTGTTAATACTTCAATAGTCGATTCTGTAACTTCTATTCAATTCTGGTTTAATAAAATACGCTCTAACAATACTGATATTTATATTATTCTTATTAATAAAGATAAAGACTTTCCAACTAATTTAATCCTACTTCATCACGTTATACAATTTTGTACATTTAATAAAATTAAATTAATTAATATTAATTAAATAAAAGTGAGGTTGCCTTTGGACCAATATCTTTTTTTATTTATTATTATTTACTGTATGTATTGCAAATTGTTTCGGTTTATATTTACCAATAGTTTTTTTACTTTTTATAGCTTCTATTAATTTTTCATTTATGTTTTTATTAATTATATTCATCTCTTCGTTTACTACTTCTGTATGTTGTATCTTTTCAAAATGTGTTTCTCCTTTTTTTGCTCTAAAATATATATTTTTTCTTGATTTAATACAAAATTTACAAAAACAACCATTATCAATATAGTGGTCTGTTTGAATATCATTTATATATTGATTTTCTAGATACAAATTTACATAAAATTTATACTCGTTTTCTGTATATGGTATAACATCTGCAGATAATTTATCTGACCACTCAACTATATATCTATTTCTCTCTTCTTCATTATAATAAAAGTTAAAATATGGACAATTCTTTATCAAATCCAAAAAATTAGAAGGCAATCTATATTCTTGTTTAATTTTTTTATATAATTCCCCAATACATTTATTATGTGTACTATAATCATTTATTATTACAATATCGCTTCTCAAAATTTCAGACAATATACTATGCCATAAATTTGCGTCACACAACCGTAATTTAACGTACTTTACTGTATTTATTTCTTGTAGACTATACTTTTTATTAAAATCAAACGCAATTGGCTCCTTAATACCATATTTTTCGAAATAATGATCACCTTTACCTAAATGTGGAAATAATTTATTAAATCTATTAATAATTCGAGTACTAGTGTAATTTTTAATGTTATTTTCGGTATTATTAAAATGATATGGAGAAATTTTCTCAAAAAATTCAGACATTTTTCTCTCAATAGGACTTCTATAAACATCAATGACATAAACATTTTTTTGTTGATTAGAGAGAAAATGTATTATTTCATTAATAGTTACATTTGTGACATCTGTTAGAACACTTAGCATTATTTCATCGTGAATATGTATAATATTGTAACTTCGCCCTAATGAAATTCTAAGGGAAGATACTAAAGTTGTAGAACCTACTTTTGGTGGTGTGTATATAAAAATATAATTTTCATTTTCAGTAATAAATAATTTACTAACTGCATTTTTTATTTGCTCTAATTTATTATTCATTATGTAATAAAAGATAATAAATTATTATAAAAAATTAAATGTATATATTTTAATTATTTATAAAAAAAATTGATTTATAATTGCAGTATGTTATTAAAAGTATTATTAAATATACTAGACTAATAATTAAAATGTCAAACGTCGAATGTTCAATATGTATGGAAATAATAGATATAAGTATAAATATATGTACTACTGAATGTGGTCATTGTTTTCATAGTAGTTGTTTAATTAAAAATATTTCGCATAATGGTTTTGGTTGTCCATATTGTAGAAAAGTATTGGCTGAAAATCCTATTCAAAATAATGAATTTGATGAAAGTAATGTAAACGATAACAATATAGACCTAGACCATATTGATGATCAAGAGGCTGATTATAAATATAATGATTATGAATTGCGGGGCTTAAGATGGTTATTTAATAGGGCAAATGGTGAAGAGATAGAACAATATGGTTATGAAAAACCATATGAAGATGTATATTTGGAAGAGTATTATGAAGAAAAAGATACACTTAAAAAATTATTACCAACTTCTTTAATAAAAGAAAATATGTTAAAAAAAAATGTTACATATGACGAACTAATAGGTCATATATTTTATTTATATAAGAATGATTATCAAAAATCATATGAACATCAAGAGTCCTTTAAAAAAGTATATACAACTATGTTTAAGTTAGAAAAAACATTTACACCAGTTTAATATTGTTAAATAATTATAAATTATGTATTAATATTATTAAATAATATAAATTATGTATTAATATTGTATATTATTTTAAGTTTAATATTGTATATTATTTTAAGTTTAATATTGTATTTTATTTTTTATTTAACGACGTCTAGTGGTACGTTTTTTTTGGCGGCGTGTTTTTCTGGATTTTCTGTTTTTTTTCGATTTTTTTGCAGTACGTCTTTTGCGTCTACGTGAACCACCAGCTTTTGTACCAGGCCCGGCTTCTCCTAATTCAGCAGAGCTAAGGTCATTGTCTTCGGAGGTAGCTTCATCCTCTTGCTCCTCACTTACAGTTTCACTTTCGCCTGTTTCAGTTGGTGTAAATCCTTCTTCAATATCACCTTGTTGGTCTTCTTCATCCGCACCACCGTTTTTAGATTTTCGTATATTTTGACAGATGGGGCAACCACAAGCGGGTTTATGACCATTTCCTCTACGTTTTTTACGTCCAGCACTTTGTGTCATTGGAGATGATGTGGACATAGATAACGGTGATGATGTGGACATAGAAGATGAAGAAGAAGATGTTGTATCTTCATTTGTAAACCCACCGCCGCGTTTAGAGTGTTTCATATTAACACAAATAGGACATCCACAGTTATTTTTGTGTCCATTTTTCTTTTTTCCACCCAATTGTGCAGTAGGATATGTACTTAAAGAACTATTGGAAATTGTGTTGGTCATATTTATATATTACAGTAATATTAGTTTTTCAAAAAATAGAATAATAATAGTATTTTTTGAAATAAATTTTCTAAATACAGTTGATAAAGATTAATAATACTTATATATTTACATATTAATTAGGTGGGTTACTAACAGGTGCACTACGTGGGGGTCTACCGCGTCCTCTTCCAGGTCCAGCTCCAGTTGGATTTTTCCCTTTAATAACCATTGTCCATTCTTTCTTCTCTCCATCTCTTGGTCCTTCACCACGAACGCGTGCCGGATTAGTCTGCTTAGGAGGTGCACGTGACCTTGGTTGCTGAACTTTAGTAGTCTCAATAGCAGGTACTAGAGATTCATCAGTATTATTGGTCTTATAAACGGTTCTTGCAATTTTAAACTCACGTCTGGTTTCACACATTAGTTTACCACCTTTAATACCACTGACACTAGCAGCTTGAAACTCGTGGTTTCCAGATGGTGTATCAGATAAACTTAATTCGACATATTCACCTTGAATTAAATATTTATATTGCTCATTATCTACATTGATAGCACTATGATGAACAAAAATATCCGACCCTGAGCGTGGACCATCAGTAACAGTAACAAAACCATAACCTGCCTTATTATTAAACCACTTTACACGTGCGATAAAACGTTCAGTGGAGGCGGCAACAGGTGTAACAACATCTTCGTTTGATGACATTTTATTATAATGTAGAATAATAGGTTATCTTTATACTATTTTACTCGTTATATTATTTTATTTTTGAGTAATATAATAAACGTGACTTAAAACAAATCGCTCCAAATCTTTGGCATCATTTATGTCTACATCCGTTATTTCTATATTTTTGAAATCATAAAACTCTATATTATAGAAAGAAACATATTCGAAAAAGGGAATTAAATTAATGGTATCAGTCTCGACTTCTTCAGCTGTATTTAAATCGATATTATTATCCTTTGATAATTTGACTACATAATTATATATAGTCAGTGCAATTGCTTTCATTCTTTGTTCTTTTTGTTTTTCTGCTTTTCGGTATATTATTTTAAATACATTAAAAAGGGAGAATACATATTCATTCATTTTATCGTATTTTCGGTCTTGTTTAGTAGTAGTCATTTAGATATTCTAAAATTTATGTTTATTTTATTTATTATTTTTGAACTAATAACTCTAATTCATTTTTAAAACTATTAATCAACATTTCATAATTTGGTTCCTCTTCAAATCTTAAATTTCTAATATTGTTAAAATAATTAATAAATACATTGGGTATTTTAGTGTTTTGGATTATTTTTTCCTTTAATTGTTTAATATAATTATTTTTTTGGGTCATTTCTCCATTAATGTCTTGCCAATCCAAAATACCTAAATATAAATAGATTAACATATAACCAAGTGATTCTAAATCATCGCGACGGCTTAAATGGTTAAAATTATGTGCATTTATACTTGCATAACTAAGGCTGCCAATTAAATTAGTCGTTTTACACATTGATATATGTTGATTATTATTGTCTATGTACGTTTTACAAAATCCAAAGTCAATAATATATATATTATTATCATTTAATCCCAATAAAAAATTATCCGGTTTAATATCTCTATGTATAAGTCCTCGATCGTGAATTGATTTCAACAAAAAAATTGTTTTAGTTCCAATTTGTAAAGTCAATTTAAGAGAGAAATTACCATTATTATCTTTGACTGACTGTAAAGACTGCCCCAATAAATTTATAACCATATAATAATTATGTTCATCCTTACCGAACCATTTAATATTCGGAATACCTGTAATATTTTTTAAATATTGATAAATAGTTGACTCATTTTTTAATAATTTTGTTTCGTTTTTAATACTTTCAACTTTAATGGCAACAAGTTCTCTCGTTCTTATGTTTTCAGCTTTAAAAATAGAACCAAAACTTCCTGATCCTATATGTTCTACAAGTTTATATTTATTATTAATTAAATTCATAATTAATAATAAGATAAGGGAAAGTATTTAAATAAAAAATAAGAAAAATATAATTAAATATCACTTTATACAGTTAATATATATATAGTAAATATATTTGTAAATAACATAATTAATTGTTGTATCATCATAACTATTTTCCCATAAAATTTAGTCGGATAAATATCAGCAATACCTACACCTGCTTGTATCGTAGTACTTAGAAAAATAAAATCTATTATTTGACTTTTTTTATGATCAGGTACATCATAATCCTCTCTAAAAATATAATATACAACAGAAAATATTAATATACATAATAAATGAAAAATAGCAGTTCTAAAAACTATTTTCATAATTTACTACTATATTATTTTATTAATTTTAATTTTATTTTTATACATATAAAGACTGATTTGTAACTACATATTTTAGTGTTAATTGAGGTATTTCTTTTAATTTACTTAAAAATACAATATTACCTGTTAGTTCTGCGATTTTTTCCATCTCAGTAGATATATTGTTGATTTTAAGCATAGCTTTTACAAATTCACCTAAAAATATTTGTTTCTCTCTTTCTAGAGTACCTAATAATAATTTACAATCAACTATATTTTCGCAATCACACCATTTACTTGTATAGTTTAATAAATCATAATGTATAGTGTAATCTATACCTGAATTAATACCATACTTTTCTTCTTTTTGTGTATATTCATCGTACATAGTTGACACATTTAGGACAGTTTCTTTAAGTATCAAGTCATCTGTGTTTGGTACTATATCTTTAAAATCATCTTGAACTGTAATATTTGTAAAACAACTAAATAGTGCAACTAATTGTTTACTTGATAGCGAATTTAATATATTATTATCAATTAATTTGGAAAATATTAAACAATGAATTTCGCGCAAATGTGTGGCAAATTTGCCTATAGTTGTCAAAGAAAGTGTATTTGTGACTGATGGTTCATCTATATTTGTTTTATTTTCAAGATATTTATCATCTAATAAAAGGCGCAATACAGAATATACACCACTTTGTATATACGAATTAATATTATTATATTGGTCTTGTAATTCATTTATTTCATTTTCTTTTATAAAGATATTTTTATATATATTTTTATCATTTTCAATGAATTTATAAGTGTCTTGTATATCGGATATATTTCTTTCAATTTCTTTTCGTTTTTTATTAACAGCAGATAACTTATTTTTGTGTAAATTTATATATTCTTCAATAACAGCGGATGGTGTTCTTAAATTATTGCTACATAATCTCATTTTATCGTGTTCCATTGTTAAAGTAGAAATTTTATAATATATTTCTTTCAGTTGAGCATCCAAATCACCCGTAATCATACTTCGTTTTGCAAATTTTACTATATTATTATCCCCAGTATCCACTAAATTTAATAAAAGATTATAAGATATTTTAAATTTAGACACTAAAGCCTGTGGTTGACCGTTCATCATTGTTTTGTATGATAATGTATCAACATTACGAAATATATTATTAAGATGAATTACGTGTCCAACTGTGTCAAGACCTAATCGTCCTGCGCGTCCGGCAGCTTGTGTATATTCGTGACCGTGTAAAACTCGTAACGAATTTCCATCGTGTTTATATATATCTGTGAATATACACGTTTTTACGGGTAAATTTAGTCCGATGGCTACAGATTCAGTTGCGAACAGTAGTTTGATATATCCTCTGGCAAAAAATAATTCAACAATTTCGCGTAATACCGGTAACATTTTGGAATGGTGTGTTGCGATACCTTTTTCAAGAAGTGAAACTAAATTAACATATTCGGGTAGATGTAAATACTCTTCAAAATTTGGTAATTTACTTCGCAAAATTTGTTCGCATTCGCGTTTTATAATATAAGGCACTTTTGAGTCAAACTCTAATAAATTAGTGGTAACTTCTCTTGCACATTCTTCTATTTTTTTAATAGAAAATACATAACAAATAGCAGGTGTCATTTCATTTTCTGTTAAATATTGCGTCACTTGATTGATAACGTGTGCTCTTTTTACCCTAATTTCCTTAGTAGCAAATAGTTTCAGCATTTTCGTCATATTATTTAATTGTTCATCATTAAATTTCCCTTTATGGTCTTGCAAAATAAAAGGTTTATTCGTTGCTTTTTTTATTTCTTCTTGTACAGTTTTATCTTTAATAGCCTTAAAAATGCCTTGGTTTGTAGTAATAAAAGAATAATGTATTAGCGGAACGGTTCTCTCTTTTTTAGCTGTTAAATATACGATTTTATTACTTGTATTTTCTTCTCCGCGATTTTCCAACCAATAAGCGAATTTGCTTGGGTCATCAAGGGTAGCAGACAATCCAATCATTTGAATATGACGAGGTAAAAGCATAATACTATTTTCCCACACAGTACCTCTATTTTCATCATTAATAAAATGTATTTCATCAAAAATAACGACACCTAGTTCTGTTGCAATATCCATTTCAAAAGAAACAGATGAATTAATATTTTGTTGTGAACTATTAATTTGATATAATTTATTTAATAATATTTCAGTTGTCATAATCAAGACATCTGCATCCGGATTTGTTTTGATATCTCCTGTAACTAGTCCGATACTAATATGTGGATATTTTTGCGAAAAGTCGTAAAATTTCTGATTGCTTAAACTCTTGATAGGCGAACAATATATAGTTTTTTTGCCTTTAGAGTGGAAAAAATCGAGAGCAAATTCTGCCGGTAATGATTTGCCACTTCCAGTTGGTGCAGTGACTAAAACGTGATGACCTTCCACAATTCCTTCAATTGCATATTTCTGAAAAATATGCAATGGATAATTAAATTTTTGAAAATATTCACAATATTTTGCTTCATTATCAGTTGGATAATTAGTGATAGAACAAACTTTAACCATTATACATAATATATGATCACTCTTTTATACCCTTTTAAGTATATATTTTATACAATTACTCTAAAACGCCCATTATAAATATTTATTACCGGCGTTTTAAATGAGAAAAGATGTAAAAGTATTGTAAAAAGTAACTTAAAGAACTTCCACAAAAAGTGGAGATATTTTTATTTTTTCCCAAAAGTCTACGAGGTTTTCATTTTTGGACATTTATAAATGTCCATTTTTCAAAAATGGAAATACTTTCCAGAAAAAAATATCTTCTGTGACCATAAACGAATTTTAACGTCTCAGTACCAAAATAATAATTTTCAATTTGTTACTGTAAAAATTTTATTTTTTATACGGACAAAACTTATACTAATTTTCTGTTGTTAATCTATGACAACAATCGACAACGAATATTTAGTAAAAATTAGTAATAATTATTTCTGCAAAAAATGTAACTATATATCGTCACGAAAATATAACTTGGATGTACATTTTAAAAGCATTAAACATAATAACAACGTTTTGACAACGAATAACAACGAATCTTTAGACAAAATTAGTAAATATGATTGTAATCATTGTGATAAAAAATTTAATGATAGAGCAGGTTTATGGAGACATAAAAAAAAATGCATTAATAATTGTAATGAAGAACATTATAATAAAAATTATAATGAACCTACTGATAAAGAATTAATTATGATGCTTGTGAAAAAAAATGATGAACTACAAAATATGATGATGGAAGTTATCAAAAATGGGACTCACAATACTAACACTAACACTAATTCACTTAATAAAACCTTTAATTTACAATTCTTTTTGAATGAAACGTGTAAAAATGCTATGAATATTATGGAATTTATTGAATCTATTCAATTGCAATTATCTGATTTAGAGAAAGTTGGAGAACAAGGGTATGTAGAAGGTATCTCTAATATTATTATTAATAACCTTAAGGGTCTTGATGTTACTCAAAGACCGATTCATTGTACTGATAAAAAGAGAGAAGTACTATATGTAAAAGATGAAGACCTATGGCAAAAAGAGGACCAACAAAATCATAAAATACGTAGTGCAGTTAAGAAAATTTCCGATAAAAATATGAAATTAATACCAAACTTTCAGAAAATGCATCCTGATTGTAGCAAAAGTACTTCCAAAATTGCAGATAAATATAATACTATTATTTATGAGTCTATGGGTGGAAAAGGTGATAATATTATTGAAAAGGAAAATAAAATAATTACAAACATTTCCAAAGAAGTTACAATTGACAAGATTTAATTATATATTTAATTGTTTATTTTGATAGAAGAGAGAAACTATCTGTTACCATTTGTAGGCGAATATTTACACAGTTTTGATCACTCATTCGCTGCATATTGCAGCGAAAAATCGCTACCAACTGCAGCAAACTTGTTACCAACCTTGAAAAACCGACGATATTTTATTTTTTTCCCAAAAGTATTTCGGAATTTGAAAAATGGACATTTATAAATGTCCAAAAATGGAAAATCCAAATACTTTCCCGAAAAAAAATAAATACCTGGCATTTGTGACCATAATGAAAAATTAGCGTCTGGTTACTAAAAATATTATTTTGTTTTTGTTACGATACTTTTTTTATATATTTTATGAAAACAATTTAGGCCCTTTTTTATGTCCTCTAATTAGAGGACAGATGGATGACAAAAAAGGGGCAAAAGGGGCAGAGATTTTTCACTGTAATTTTTGTGACTATAAAACGTCACGTAAGTATCACTACGATCGTCATTTATTGACATCAAAACACCAAATGGATGACGCGGAGGACAAAAAAGGGGCAAAAGGGGCAGAAACATATTTTTGTCAATGTGGTAAAACATATAAGCACAGACAAGGTCTCTGGAAGCATCAAAAGACTTGTAAAAAGGAAAATAATTGTTGTAACGAGCAAAAAGAAGATACAAATGAACTTAAATTACTTACCACGCTTGTAATGGATGTTGTTAAACAAAATCAAGAATTGACACATCAAAATAATGAATTAACTAATAAAATTGTTGATATATGCAAAAATACGAATCATACTAATATTTTACACAATAATATCAATTCAAATAATAAAACATTCAATTTAAATGTATTTTTAAATGAAGAATGTAAAGATGCTATGAATATTACCGATTTTGTTGATTCTGTAAAGTTACAATTGTCTGATTTAGAAAGTATGGGTAAGCTTGGATATGTGGAGGGAATTGCTACTATTATTGTTAAACAATTAAAAGCATTAGATATACACAAAAGACCTGTACATTGCAGTGATTCAAAGAGAGAGGTTATGTATATCAAGGATGAAAATAAATGGGAAAAAGAAAACGATGAAAAGAAACATTTGAGAAAAGTTATCAAAAAAATCGCTCATAAAAATTCAAAATTATTACCACAATTTAAAGAAAAATATCCAGATTGTGGTAGAAGTGATTCTAAATACTCAGATCAATATAATAAACTGATTATAGAAGCAATGGGTGGTTTAGGTGACAATGACAGTGAAAAAGAAGATAAAATAATTCGTAAAATTGCGAAAGAAGTTACAATTAATAAATAACAAATAATTCTTTTTATAATTATAATAAATGTAATCTTATTTTTTTTTTAAAGCGTTCTTCGTCATCAAAGAGAAACAGTTTGAATTTTTTACATTGAAAATTATTACAATTTTCTCTAATTGTTACTCTGGAAGATAATTTAATTTCCGGTAAATATACTATAAATTGGTAAAGGCCATCATTTCTAGATATTTTATCAAATAGATAACCGTCATATTCTTTATCCATTACTTCTAAATTTGTATGACATAAATCTAACAAATTACAATCACATTGTACTTTTCTGATTGAACGCATAGTTATATTTATATAATCAATATCTCCTATCCATTTACTATAAAATTTATCCACATTTTCTGAAAATGTATGAATACCAATTGCTTGTTGAAATTTAAGCATATTTAATAAATCCACTAACCTACGTATAGGACTAGTTATATGAATATACGCATCCATATCTAATAATTCGTGTCTTGTATCTGTTATTGTTGCACCATCAATGTATTGACCAGATGCACTACTCCATATTTTTATAAATTTAGATACTTCTTCAGGAATAGTATCAGGTAATATCATTTCTCTCTTCATTATAGTAGAACGAAAGATACCAGATTTTGTTTTAATTAGTTCATTTGCACAATGAAAGTTCATAAAAATCATAAGATAACATACAACATCGTGACTATTTCTAATATTATTTATGTATTTGAAATTTTTAGATAGACTTTTTGTAGTCTCAAATAGGTGTAAATACTTATAATCTCCTAGTAATTTATTCTCTTCATAAATGTAATTTTTTATTACCTTTATAAAACAGTTTTTATATGTTATATTTATGATATCGTTATCTTTTATAAAAATATCCATAACAAGAGCTATTCTAGTAACATTTTCTTGTAAACTACATAAACAATCAGATAAGATAGTAGGTAACATAGGTCTTTTTTTATCTGGTAAATAAATGGTTGAGATACGTCTTGAAAATGAATCCCATAAATTAAGACTATCAATCCATAATGTTACGTTTGATATATATATACTTAATTGCTTTACTCCGTCATCATTATCTATAATACTAAATGCATCATCGAAATCCTGACTATTTAGTGGATCAATAGTAAATATATGCCATATTTTTTGATTTGTGCGGTCTTCAATATCCGGATATTTATTTTTGAGAGTATTAATAACACCGTCGTGTGATTTATTTTCTAATGCTTTTGAAGTATCCTTTTGAAATTTTTGTATAGATGCATTTAAACTCTTGCAATATAGCTGATATTCATAAAAATTGTCAAGAATATCAACCGGACCAATAACATTATTCAATTTTCCAAGAGGATGTTTAGTCTCCCATTCATCAAACGTAAAAGTTACATATAAATTTTTAATCATTTTAGAAAACCCTATATGTTTAATTTCATAAGGAACTAAAAATGATGGAATTCTCATATCATCCGGTATGCACTTATATAACAATTTCCCGCTTTTTTTAGAAATATGCTTACCGTCTAAATTAGTTTGACGGCCATAAGTTTTGTTACCAGCAATCACTAGTACACCAGGCATTGGAGAACCTGAACGTATAGATGAATGTAAAATGGTAATAGAATTGTTATTATCTAAATAAAATATATCATTTGAAAATAATTTACATTCCACTGGCTTAATATCAATGTTTTGTATTTTATTAAATTTATCTGCATCATAAATTTCCCACGAAGTGTAATTTCTATCATTTACAAGCAACTTATATTTTTGCATTAAAATATATAAATTAGACTAATATATATATTTTGCATTTATATCTTTATATCTATATTAATATAATATTTACTATGGTATTAAAAGTAATAAATATTATTCGAAAACCGTAGCATTTTTGATGTCTGGTTTTGTCATTCAAAATTTACAAACTATTTACTTATAAAATATGGCAGGTTACTCAATCAATTTCTTAAGTTTATTATAACTAGATGGATTATTTATTTTACATATATTATGTGTAGTACGTGTATTATTTATTTCACACCCGTCTGACTTCACACAAACAGCTAAACATTCATCTATTTTAACAGCAATCCACCGAATATATCTTTCATTTATAACAACTTTATTATCGTCTGTTTTTATATATGATTTATTACTTTCCATTATACTAATTATTAAAGTTAATTTTTATATTGTTTGGTTTATGATATTTTAATGTCTATTTTTTCAAAAATACAATCTCTTTTTCTTGAGTGTTTATTATATTTTGAATAAACGGTGATATATTATTTTCTTTTTCTAATAATTTTTTACTCATATGAATTGCCATTGAATGATGAGGTATCATACCTAATTTATATTGTGATTCCGTTATTAAAAATTGATTTCTAATACACCATATATTAACTATTATCAGTGATAAACCTATAAAAAATACACTCATTTCTTTATAAATCAATCCCATAAATAAAAACATCCAGCCATTCATAAGTAGTATCATATATGCATCATTTATACTAAACCTTATATCATCAAGTTTGTCTACCCATACATTCATTGTTGATAATAAACCTGATAAAACCATTATAAAAAACATAATAGTATAGTGATTGGTTTGTGAATGTTTCATTATATAATTATCATATATATAAAAACATTATTGAAATGAAAAAAGGTGTTAGATATATAAAAATTATATTAATTTAATTCCATTTCATCCTCCTTTCTTAGACGAATTATTATAAAATATAAATGGACTACCTCAACCACCTTTTTTGGTAAATCTACGTTTTTGTTTTCTAGTTTTTTGAGTTCTAAATTTACGAAAGAGAGAACATCTTCTATGTTTTGTCTTCATAATATATATAAATATTTTAATTGATATCGCTATCTAACTCGGTTTGAAGTGAGCCAGGTAAAATTTCAGATATTATATTTTCATTAATAATCATTGTATTTGTATCTACGGTTTCTTCAATATTATCATTTGGGTAAATAATTTCATTGTTTAATTCATTGATACTTACCTTTTTTGCTAGATTTCTTTTAACATTTTGTATTTGTAATGCGTGTAGTGATATGTAAGGTATAATAGCAATATTATTCATATACGTTCTATAATTAAAACACGAGATACTAGTATTATTATTAAGTTTAATACTGTACCACCAATAAGCCGGTATAAATAATGTTTTACCAGGTATCAATGTAAACTCAAGACATTTAATTTTATCGAAATCCGCAGCATATTTAGATTGAGGCGACCAAGGGTTTACATGAGATTTAAACTCAAAATTTTCATAATCATAGATAGGATACAAATATTTAGTACTTTGTGGAGGGGCCATTTTAATTTGTGCACTACCTTGCGTTAAAAGTAAATAATTTCGGTAGTTAAGTTCATATTTGAATGGTGTTTCTACTTTATTACTACTCATTAAAATATCATAGTTACAATTAGACACCATATAAGGTCGTAAAAACTCATCATTATATTTGAAATTTTTAATAATTCCAGTTTCCTCTAAAAAATCAGAATTATGTTCAGAGAAATACGTACTCGTTTTATCCTCAGCAAACAACTTTACAGCTGAATGTAATGGTAATGGTACATACAATTCATTATTAGGGTCATCATCTTTGGTATTTCTTATTTTAACTTCAAAAGCGGGGTAATTATTAGATATAAAAGTTTTATTTGTTGTTTCGATTATTTTTTCAGATTCAAAATCAAATAAAACCGGTTGTCTTAGGTCACATATTTCCTCTAATTTATCTTTAGAAGGTTGGTCAATTTCATACATTTCAAGGTCATTGCTTGTTTTTAAATGAAATTGAATATGTAAATAAATGAATAAAACAAGACAAAATATAAAAGTTCCTATTATTATTTTCATTAATCTTAAATAAAAATAATAATAATTTTTAACATCTAGAACGAACGAAGTATACAACATTAATCCACAATTTTAGGAGCGATATAAAAAACAATAAAACTATCATCTCCTAAATCATAAGTAATTTTCATAGGATATTGTTGACTAATAAAAAATTGTATTTCATTGGATAACTTATTGGTTAGACACATTTTATTAATATAATTTAAGCTATAACTAAGATTGACCTCTTCACCCTCAATAATACTATATTCAGTTAAATCTTCAATTGGAATGTTAACAATCATTTCACCTGCTATACCATTAGTGATTAAATCAATTTTTTCTTCACTACATTTAACATTAATATCAGTACCAAATGTCATCATTTGAGAAACAATTTCACATATTTTTTTGGCCGAAATTGAAAATTCTGCATCATAATCAACCGTTGGTATCACCATTTCTTCCTGTTCATAATCAGCAAGCGGTATTTTAAAATATTTATTGAAGTCACCTTTCGAGTGCTCAAGAGATACTAAATTCACATTTAAACTGTCATCCGTCTCTGAATGAATAATAATATCTAAACCTTCACTTTTTGTACTAATAATTAAATGGAAAATATTAGTATCAAAACACACACTATTTACTTCGTCAACACTATATTCGTCAAACCACTTTTTAAGTATGCTTACATCAAATAAACATATATGTGATTTATCCATTCCTTGTATATATAACTTGTCAATTAGAAAATTAACACGAACAAGAGTTGAACAGTTTTTTAGTGTTTGAAATAATGCAACAAATAAATCTTTTTTATGTTTATCAGTTATAACTACTTTCATCTTACATATATTAAAATTGTCTATTTAATACATTTTGTTAATTTAATTAGTTTCATTTGCAAGTTCTTGACGGATGATGCTTTTAAGGTCAACCCCTATATTATCTGTGTCATTATTGTCTAAATTTTCCTCAAAAGTTTCTAAGTATAATTCCGTACTGTTATTATCCATAATTGGTATATTTTTTTCTAATTCGGCAATGGCATCTTCATAATCCATAAATTTATCATTCGTGATGTTAGCAAATCCATCAAACGTATTATTTAAGGTTTTAAGAATTTCTTTTGTTTCAATCAAATCACGTTCTATCTTAAATAATAATTCATTATGAGTATTTGTTAATTCTTTCAATAATCCAATTTCTTTATTAATATCACTATTGTAAGTATTGTTTGTTTCTTTCTTTTCAATAGAATCTAAACGGTTCATAATACTAGTTAATACACTATTATCAATCAATTTTGAATTTTCAGGAAGATTTATGGTATCATCCGAATTGGTATTATGCTCACTATTTTCGAAATCCATAATAAATTGTTCGACACTTCCTAAACGTAAAGTAATTAACCCAATAGCATCAGATACACTAAGTTTAGCGAAAGGTAATCCATTAGAAGGTGGTTGAAAGGATGGTGGTGGTGGCATAGACTGTCCAGATTTGGCAATACGAATATTACTAGGCATATTTTGGTATTGTTGCATAGGTTGTTGTGGTGCAAATGCAGCGTGGGAATTAATAGAAGTACCTGGTCTGTTTCCGCTAACCGGTGGTGCTGGTTCCCCAGCTCTTCTTGCTCTAGCAGCAGCAATTGATCGTGAACTACTCATTTTAATATTTAATATATACACTTTGTTTTTAAATTACTTACGCAGTTTTCATAATTAAGAAAAGGAGTAAAAACAATTTACTTTAAACATAATATTTATGCAAATTACAGCCTTAAAGATTTAAAAATATATTTCTAAAGTTATTAACTCAACTCTAGGATATCCAACCATAATGGTTAATTCTTTATATTAAAATTATTTTTAATATTTTTAATTTCTTATTATACCCTATAGGTATATGGATAGTTCAGATGATTCAAAAAGAGGTTTTTTTAAGCATGTATTTAATTTTGATGAAGATTCAAAAGGAGACATTTTAAATATCATACAATATTCTTTAATAGCTATAATCCCTGTTATAATTTTAAACAAGACGATGTCAAAATATGTGCCGGAAGCAGATGAGAAAAAAGGAAGTTTAGAGATAATAGCCGAAATAATCATTCAAGTAATTGTGATGTTTTTAGGTTTGTTAATAATAAATAGAATTATTGTCTATATTCCTACTTATAGTGGAATAAAATACCCAGAATTTCACATTGTTTACATAATTTTAGCTATATTAATGATAACACTTAGTTTACAGACTAAATTGGGTGAAAAAGTCAGCATTTTAGTGGACCGTATTTCTGAATTATGGGAAGGTAAAACAGATAATAAAAATGCCAAAAACGGTAAAACTGGTACGGTAAAGGTTAGTCAACCAATTTCAGGACAAATTACAGGACAACCATTAATGAACTCTCCTATAACACAATCCTTATATACAGATGGTACTGCAATTAGTTCATTACCAACAAATGATGTAACATACGGAAATAACAATACATCTCAATCCTCATCACAACAAATGCCAAATTATAATGCAATGTATCAGCAAGACCCTACACCTTTAGTTGGTGCAGCTACTCCAGGTCAATCAGAAGGTTTTAGCGAACCAATGGCAGCAAACTCTGTTTTAGGTGGTGGTTTTGGAAGTTCGTGGTAGAAAACAATTAGCTTAGCTATTATGTAAACAAAACGTTTTTGTTATATCTTTATAATTATCCAAGTCGCAGTTTTTACAAGTATGTAATGTATAAATAGGTTTATAATGATAATCAGTTTCTGGTAACATTAATAGATGAGGATACAAAAAATATTTAGTAGTTGGATATTTATAATCGACTATTTTACACCAGTCACCATTTCGATTATCCCATATATATAAAGGCTCTATGTATATACCAGTAATTCCAGTTGTATCTGCCCGATAGGTAGCTATTTTACCTATAAATTGGGTTCGGACTTCTGCAATATCTACAATATCAAAAATTTTTTTGTAGTAAATACCTGTATACATAATAATATCCCCATCATTTATAATTAGATCATTAGTATCGTGTTGTTCTAAAACTCGATTATTATTTTTTATTACAATTTTCATAGATACCTTAAATTGTAATAAAATCTTTAAATTAAAACACCTACTATTTTTCATATTTTGTATAGGATTCTATATAACTAGCCATAGCCATACTAGCCATATTTTTTGCAGTCAAAATATAATACTTATCTATATACATATTTGTAAGTAGGGCGGTCAATGGAACACTAAATAAACAACCTATAAAGAATCCTCGTTTGAAATATAAATTATTCATTTTAATTTACATATTTTATTATATTTATATTGTTTGTTAATAGTTACAAGCTTTGATAATTAACTCTTTAACAAGTAGTATAAGTGATAACCAAAACTAGCAAATGCAAGCATTAATATTATTTCAAAAAACTTACGAGGTGTTTTATCTTGATATAACCCAATATAAATCAAAAGAGGTCCCACTAAAAAAATATGTATATAATTAACCCACGCATCATTTTTGAATAATGCTTTATAAATATGGTAAATTATCACGAAACAACCTAAGCCTATTAACATAGAAAATATTATTTTAGGTATTTTGTCTCTAGTAGTACCAATATAATAAAATAATCCACTAACTAAAATTATATGAAATAAATGAACATAGAATTCTTTCTCCATATTTATATAATAAACAATTATATTTTAAAAAATATAATTTAAAATTCAATTATATTAGGTATATAGTAATGGATGTGAATAAATTATTAGAAGCTTTAGATGATGAAACAAATGATAATTTATTTAATTTTACAAGTGATAAATTGAGAGAAATGAACACACAAATTATTAGCGAATTACATTTATCTAAAAAAGATACACTAGAGATATTATCTAAATTAAAAGATTATAAATATGTTGATGAAATGAATGATTTGAAATATGGTACTTATATAAGGTGGATACATATTGAAGATCCAACAAATATATTTTTGACAAAAGGTGCAATATTTTGTGAAATGAAAATTACAGACGATGGTGTATTTTGTGTTTGTAAAAATTATGGTTACAATACACGTTATTTTCAGATTGCAATGGACAAAAATTTAATATTTCAACGTCTAACAAATCAAGAATTAATATTATTATCTGCCTTAGACCATTTAGCAAAATAAATATATATTATTTATACTAATTATTGTATAAATAATATATATTTATCTAATTATGTATAATAATAAGAATAACAACTCAATTATTTACTTATATACAAAACATCTAATCTTAAATAAAAATAATAAATATGATTTAATAGAAATGTGTAAAAGAGAGAATAATACCTTCTATAATAAAATAATTGGTACAGAAATAATGAATGAAGAGAAAAAAATACATAAAAGTATTTGTGAAGATAATATTAAAAATGATTTATATTAATCACAAAAAACAGGCCATTTTTATACATATACCGAAAACAGGTGGTACTTATATAGGTCCAACATTAGTCAAATATTATGGTTTTACTAGTTATTTAGATTTAATAACCAAACGTCGACCAGATCATAATATAATATGTAAAACCCAATATTTTAAACCAGTATTTACCGGAAATGTGACATATGATAATTCTTTTTTTAATAAAGTGTGTGGTTTACTTTTATATTGTAAAACAAGTAAACCTTTAAATAGTGCAATGAATATGGATGATGAAAAATGGAATAGATATACTAAATTTTGTTTTATTAGAAATCCTTATGATAGACTGCTATCTGGTTGGAAGCATATAAATATTATATTAAACAAACAAACTGATTTTTCTAGTTATATACATCAAAATAAATATAATGTATCCGATATAGAATATGGTCACACTTTTATGAGTCAGTGTACGCAAATTCAGAATATAGATGGCACGTGTGGTGTAGATTTAATAGGTAAATTTGAGAGTTTAGAAGAGGATTTTAGAATAATTTTGCAAAAAATAGGATTTACAAGAATCGTTCATATACCTGTCAAACAAAATGTTTCGAATAAAACTGGTTCTGATATAATTGCATTAGAGAGAAAATCTATAATGAAATTGAATGAACTATGTGATGATGATTTAAGTGCGTTCCATTACAAAAAATTAGTTGTATAATGCACGTTTATTTTTCATTGTTTTACTTTTCTCTCTACAATTACAATCTGAAAATAATCCTGGAATAAATTTTCCTTGAAGAATATCACGACTGTGACCTGTAGGAATGTGTTTCTTTACTGTTTTCACTTTTTTACCATTTATAAATTTTGTAATACTCTTGTATCCTTTACCATTTTTAATTACGACTTTACGTACAATTTTACTACCGCCTATTTGCGTTTTAACTTCTGTATTTTCATAATGGGAATTATGCATTGTATATTATAAAAAGAAAATATTATTTATCTTAACACTGTGTTATTATCCATTTTTTGGTTACAACCGTTTTAACACTTTCTAACGCACCTTCTACCCATCCTTGATACCTGCTTACAGCTTCACCTACAACTAACATACCATTTTCTGGATGTTGTACTTCATATAAAAACGCATCTCTATCCTTATAATTTCCTTTTAAAGGTTCATAATAATGTGTACCTATAGGCCAGTAAAAATCTATAATTGCAGTAATTTTTAAGCTACCTTGAGGTATACCTAGTGATTTTTCAATTAAATCACAATATAAATGTCTATTAGATGCTGTATTTTGTAAATAATTCTTTAAAATAATCGCGTTATCGTTATCATTATAAGCAATCATATAGACACCCTTAGAAGCATCCATTGGAATTATCTTTTGAAGAGGTCCAGGTACGATAGTATAATTAGGCACATATTTTTCAAGAATTTCACTAGATTTTTTATCAAATTTAGCATATAAACGTAAAAAAGGTTGTCCGTGAATTTGTTGATATATACTATTTTTATTAGAAGCGTTTGGTACAAGTTTTTGTATTCCAGTTATAGTAGTGGCTACAATAACTTTATTACAATGATATGTAGTACCATTTTCTATTTTAATTTCAAATAAACACGGGTTATTATTAATTTTTTTAATTTCAGTAACATTACTAGAAAATTTAAAATGATTTATACCAATTGTATGATATAACTTATTTACCAAGTTTTTCCAATTAAGATGAAGACCTGTCCATCCTCCTGTGTTATCATCCATTCCATAATTATATAATGTTTCTAAAATATCGGCATTTTCATAATCGGAGTAACCAGATGATATAACGAATTGTTTGTATACTTTGTCACCATAAAAATGAATAAAAAATTCTTTAAATGTTTTTTTATGTAATTCTGGGTGTTTTTTATATTCTGTTTTCAAATGATTAATAAATTTAATAATATTAATAGGTTTAAGTAATGGTGAATAGTTCATTTTGGATAAAAATTCAGTGTATGGTATATCTAATTCATTCATAAGGTGAATTAATAAAGTATTCGTATCTTTTCTACCGATGCCTGCACCTGTAACAATATTAGTGCCATAAAAAGTTTCATTACTAGTTCTTCCACCAATCCATTTTTTTTTAAATTTTTCAACTACGAGAAAGGTAGTGTTAGGTGATATTTTTTTTATATTATATGCAGCGTATAGCCCAGTCATTCCACTTCCAACAATAATTACATCATAATATTTATTGTTCATTGTATATATTTATATAATTGCGTATATTATTTTTATAAATATATTATTTTTACCATTTTATTCTCTCTTTCATCAATATAATTAGTATCTTCTTCTAGTTTCTCTTTCTTTTGATTTAGATGTTTGTATTTTATTAGATTTAGTATAATTGTTATTATTTCGACCGCCATTTGTAGTTTTTTTTTGTTTTTTAGTTTTATTACCGCGACTAATTTTCATTTTTTTTTGAGTACCTTGATTATTTGAAACTCCAATTGTGCCTATTGTTCGTTTATATCTAGTATTGGATGCAGGTCCTGTTGCAGTATTAGTAAGACCTATTTTATTAGAGGCAACACTAAAAATGGTATTACTGATACTTTCTAAATCACGTTGTAAAAATACTTGTGGTGTATTATTTGAATAAATATAACCTTGATTACTTCCATAAGTTTTAAAAAGTTCACTAGCAAAATTTTTACAATCTGTTTTAGAAAAACAAATTGATTTTTCTCCATAATAATAATAATTTATTAAACTAAAACACATTATTGAATAAATACTTAAAATGGTAGAATTATTAACTGTTAAATAATTATATATAGTGGAATAACTACCATAATTTTTACTAATATTAATTTCACTTAAATCACAGTCAATTAAACTACAACCTAATTGTATATTTTCTTCTTTGTTCCATGATAATAATAAAATCATTAATTTAATGTAAGGTAAGTTTAATGCATTTAACATATCATTGACTGTTAATAACCCATCATTACTAGTAGAATTAAGCATAATATCAGAATATGTGTATTTTTCTGCCAAAAGCTTTAAAGCAATTACAAAACCATTATTATCATCGTCTAAACTGACATCATCATTTTGTTCAAATAATAACTGAGAACAAAAGTCATTTGTTTCATAGTCATTACTTATATTATTCAAAAGTTCAAGCAATTGAATATTATTATTATTTTTTACAAAATATTGTTTTGATACATTACTCATATAGATGGCACACTTGTTTGTAATATTTAAAACTATTTTTTGAATTTCATAAAAAATACAGAATCTGTTATAATCTTGTTTACTAGATATTAGTCCACCAGTTTGGTTTAATAAGTGATTTATACCGGTTTCATTACCTCCTCCTGTTTGAGGTAAGATTTGTGGTAAGTTCATCTCTTTAAATTTTTTAATGAATTTTATTAATATATTTTTAATATTATCAGATGTAGTTTCAGTTTCATTACATTTTTCTTTTTGTTCACTTATAACATCATCTATCTTAGTCGTTAACTGATTTATTCGTTTTTCAAGATAGGTAGAGTTAAAATCACTATATGAACCGATTGTATATTCTGATATGATAGAAGATTTAAAAGAAGTAATAAATTTATTATAGTTATTTACAAACATATCAGATAGTATTTCAATTTCTTTTTGTTTAACATCTACATGTCTTTGAGCGCGTTCATTTGGTTTTTTACTAGATGTCAATTTATTTAGATTATCAATTAATGACTTACTATCTTTATTATTATCTTTACCCATTTTAACATTTAATCCTAGAGCAGGTCTTTTAAAAGTGGGTGTTTTTGTGTTGTCTTTATCAGTTAACGGATCAAAAAAGTCAGATTTTAATTCACTATTAATAAAAACAAGGGGAAAATTTTCTTGAATATAAATAAATACATCAAACATTTTACCATCTTCTATTTTTGCAATATCAACCAAACATTCAGATATATTTTTGCTAAATTGGTCAAGTGATAATTTATTGGAAGAATTATTAATAATTTCATTAATATCCTTGTATTGAATAAGTATAGCATATAATTTTGATAAAAATTGATTTATATAATTTTCATCTGTATTTGTAGTTAAATTAATGCACTTTTCTAATATTTCACTTAACACTTCAATCGCGTTATAATATTTTAATGCTATAAATATAGTTTCATCACTTGGTGAAATATTCTGTAAGAAATCACTAAGTTGTTGTCGTAACGTACATATATTAATATAATAATCATTCACAAAGTCATATGTTAACTGAAATTTATATATAATTTTATCTATATAATTTCTAATAATTCCGATATCATTCGTTATTTTAAGTCTAACTCTTTCTTTAGGGTTGGCTTTAAATAAGTTACATCGATAAAGAGAACAAGTAGAACCATTCGCGATTTGATAAATGGAAGGTACTCCCAATAATCTACCAACTAATGTGGATAATTCATCACCACTGCAAAAAGTATAGCAACCTGTATTAGTACCTTCGCGTAGAATTTGTTTTAGTACGGTATAAGATTGTTGATAATCTCCTGTTCTTTTATAGTCTGCAAGAATTTGAAATAATGAATCCAAATTGTCTTGTTGTATACTACAAAAAGTATTGTCCTTAGTATCTGAAGAACAAAATAATTTTAATATTCTAGCATCTGCTATAGGTATTCTACTATTTAGAGACCCTAATTTTTTTAAATTATTAAAAGAGTCTTTAATATTATTAATATTAGTTGATGACCAAACACCATTGATACCGTCAGGTTTAATATTATTTCTTGCTTTTATTAATGTATCTAATACTTTTCCAAGATACGGTACTCCAGCTCCACAAGTACCACAACTGCTATCATCATTATCTTGTGCATTTTTTTTCACTTCCCCAAAATAGTATCTAGCTACCAATCCAGGGTAAGCATCAATAAAATTCTTAATATTTGTACAAGCTTGTATATATTCTTTATCAAGTATACTAGCAGTTTTTCTAACAACAACTGTGATATCATCTTTAACAGTTTTATACAATTCTGGAATATTATCAATATTTAAGAAAATAACAGAAAAATTATACAAATTATCTTTATCAAAGGTAGATTTGGGATTTAATAAGTAACACATAAAATATTTATCACACGAAAAATAATTCGAAACAATAGGAATAATATAGTCATCGCTAATTGTTTCAAATGCAATATCAATAGTTGGGTCTAACAATGAAACAGATGTGCTAGCAGAATCTAAAAAACACGGAATCGCAACAAATGGTGTAACCATTGAGCCTTCTACACTAAAAAAATCGCCTAAAAAAGAAATTCCAGCATCAGATAAAATTTTCATAGATTCACTAGGTAACTTATCTTCAAAATCATCAGAATGTAAATACCATCTAATGAAAGCTGAAATTTTAAGTTTAGCTTCTTCAATCTTTTTATTATCACCTTTAGTAACATAAAATATATAATCCGAAAAATTCACTTTAGTTTGGTCTAAATTTTTCAATAAATGATTATTCATATTTAAACATAATTGAATAGAACCATTAGACAATTTAATTTTTTCTTTTAAATTATTTCCAATTGTTATCTCTTGTCTATCAATAGTGATACCTTCGATAATATCATCATATGTAATTGTAATTTCTGCAGGTTGTAATCCTTTTACAATATCTATAGAAGTAGCAACTTTTGTTTCAAATTTGCCAATAGCTGTTTTGTATTCATCATAATTTAGTGTGTTTTTATAAGTAGATATATTATCTCCAGTAAAAAACTTACCTGTCAGTAAATAATTCGCAGGTCCATCTGCATTAAACTTACTTGCATTATATCCATTACGATCTTTACTAAAATCGTGAAATGTATCATCAATAGCTAAAACTTTAAATATAGAAGATGATTTATCATAATTAGTGTTTAACTTTACTGGTTTATCTTTATCTTTAATATATGTAAATGGTGGTGGATTAGATAAATTATTCGATTCACAATTTCTAAATTCTGTTTCAGTTATATAATTAGTTGTTATCATTAAAATATCACTATATATTTTATTTGTGTTAAAAATGTAAATACAATATAATGTTATAATAAAGTATTTTGAGAATCTAAAAAACTATACATATATTAGGTAAATGAAATTAGTAGTTTTTGATTTAGATGAAACATTAGGTTATTTTACAGAATATGGTATTTTCTGGGATTGTTTATTAAATTATATTAATTTAAAGAATAAAGATACTTTAACACAAAAAGATTTTAATGAAATATTAGATTTATTTCCAGAGTTTTTAAGACCCAATATAATAAATATTCTAACATACCTAAAAAGCAAAAAAAAATCAAAATGCTGTGATAAAATGTTAATATATACTAATAATCAGGGGCCTAAAGAATGGGCAAAACATATAGTAAATTATTTTGAAAATAAAATAAAAGCAAAATTATTCAACCAAATTATATCCGCATTTAAAGTAAATGGTAAATTAGTAGAAATATGTAGGTCAACGCATAATAAAACACATCAAGATTTAATGAAATGTACTAGAATACCAGAAGATGCAGAAATTTGTTTTTTAGATGATACTTATTATCCTGAGATGGCAAATGATAATATATATTATATTAATGTAAAACCATATTATTATGATTTAAAATTTGAAGATATGATAAATATATTTGAAAATAGTAAATGTGGTAAAAAAATAATAGGTAATGATAGTGATTTTAATGAATCTATGATGACAGAATTTAAACGATATAAATATGATATTATAGAAAAGGATCCAAAAGAATATGAAATAGATAATTTATTGGGTAAACAAATTGTACTACATTTGAGAGAGTTTTTTAAAAGAAGTAATAGTAATAAATTAAAAGTTAAAAATACAAAAACACAAAAAAATACAAAAACACAAAGAAATACAAAAACACAGAAAAACATTAACTCAAAAAGAAATAAAACCCAAAGAAATAATTAATATTTTGTAAATTATAAGATAAAGGATATAAAGTTATTAATTATTTAATATATTATAAATGTTAACAAGTAATATAAAATATACACGCGATGATTTGAATAATTTATATAAACAAGAGCAAAAAGAAATTCGAAGAAATTCTATAATGAAAATAGCAGACCATTTAATTGAATCTATTATTAAAAAAGCAAAACAAGGTGATACAACGTTTGTAGAATATTTTCCTAAAAATAAATTCTGTGAAATACAAGATGACGTAATTATAAAAATGAAAACAGTTTTTCCAGATAGTGAAATAACAGTGAAAGAAATAGTTGTAGATAGTATTAATTCGTTTGCAGTTAGGATTAATTGGGATTTAATAAATGTTTAAAAACATTTTCAGAATCGACCAAATATTGATTTAATGCAGTAGTTGACAGTATAAAAAGTCCAGCACTGAAAGTTATTTTTCGGTCTAAATTAGTAAATTCGTGTTGACTTCTGAGAGGATTAAAACGCCACATCAAAAATAAACAAATATAAATTCGTACATAATTATTCACCTCAACAAAAATTTGGGGAGAAATGAAAGATATTCCTAACAAAGATAAAAATAGGAATAAATAAGATAAATAAATAAAAATATCAAAAAAAAATTCTTGAATATTATTCAATTGTTTTTTGTCAATGTGCATTATATAAAATAACAAAATATTATTTTATATAAAAAGTCAAAGTGCTACGTTTGAGTTAATATTTATACCTTTTTACATTTCAAATGTTGATTATTTTGCGTTTATAAATTAATATTATTTTTATATGTATTATACATAATGTGTCCTATTAACACTATTTTTTTGAATTTATTACACGATGATTATAGAAAATATAATTGTTTTATTGAAACTGGAACTTTAAATGGAACTACCATTTTTTCTTTAGAACCATATTTTAATAAATTATATACAATTGAAATTAGTGAAAATTATTACAATAATACAAAAAATAAATATAACGGTAGTAAAATAAACTTTATATTAGGTGATAGTGCTATTGTGTTTGAAAGTTTATTACCAACTATTAGAGATAAATGTATTTTTTTTTTAGATGGTCATTATCACGGTGGTGATAGTGGACGATCTAATAAAGATTGTCCATTAGATGAAGAAATTACACATATTAATAATTTATTTACAAATGATGCTATTATTATTATTGACGATTTTAGATTATTTGGTTTGGATAAATCAAGTGGTAAATTAGGTGAAGATTGGAGTAAAATAAATAAAAAAAATTTGTTAAATATTTTACAAGGCCGAATTAATAAAGTTTATCATTTAGATAGTGCTTATGCTAAAGACGATAGATTAATTATTCATATAAACGCAAAATAATATGCGTTTGAAATGTAAAAAGGTGTAAAAACAAAAATACAATAATTATTAAACCATCCATTAAATACAATAAGTCTGTCTAGTAAAAAAAGAAAAAGAACGATGCGTCGTTAAATATTACTAGTTTTACATATTTTCTCATTTACATCCTAAATGAGAAAATATATAAATTTATTATGCCTCCGTTTTACAGTCAGAATAAAATGTTAATGTTCTTGCGCTAGGGTCAATTGCATTCGTATATTTTGGCATCCAAAAATATGGTAAGATATGAGAACAATTTTCAAAAAAAAGATCAAATATTTTTTTATAGTATAATTTTTCAGTTTCAATGCATGGTTTATATTTATCTGTATTTTCATCTTTATTTAAGTCATTTGCTATAAATTCTTGAAGTATATTATAAAGTGATCTTCCTTGACTGCTAACTCCATCACTAAACGCTTCTTTTTTTCTCCATAAGATTTCACTAGGTAACAAAGATCGTCCGTTATAATCTTGAAAATGATTAATTGTAAAACTATTACGTAGTAAAAATTTCTCACATTTATTTAAATTTGTATGATTTCTAAAATAAGGCGGTATAGATAAAACAAAGTTGACAAGACTTCTATCTAAAAAAGGAGTACGTGGTTCTAATCCGTGAGATGAAATAGATTTATCAGAACGTAAAACATCAAATAAGTGAATATCTTTTAATAATCGTCTAGTTTCCTTATCAAATTCAATATCATCGGGACATTTATTCATATATAAATATCCACCAAACAATTCATCAGAACCGTCACCATTTAGAATAACTTTCGCTTCACTATGGCTGGCTATATATTTACCTAAAAGATAATTACCGATACTAGCTCTTACGGTTGTAGTATCATAACTTTCAATTGCCATAATAACTTCAGGTATAGCATCAAACATTTCTTGTTCAGTTACAATAATTTCAGTGTGATTTGTACCAAGATAATCAGCAACAATTTTGGCATATTTTAAATCTTCCGAACCAAGCAAACCAATACTATATGTTTCTAGTTTTTTAGGTAGATTGTGAGTTTCATAAAAATAATTAACCAAAGCTGTTACAAGACTACTATCCAAACCACCTGATAGTAAGCAGGCGATAGGTCGCTCTGTTGTAAGACATCTTTTATTTACTGCAGCATTTAAATAATTAGCAATTTTAGGAAACATATTTTCAATAAAAACAGGCGAGGTAGTGTCATTAATCATCCAACTGTGTGAAAAGCTAGGCAAGAAATACGAAACGTTTTCACATTCTGGTATCCAATATGCGTTTGACTTATTCGACATATTAAATACAGAATACGTACCAGGAGTGAATTGGCCTATTGTTAGTTGTTCACTATTAAAATTATATATATCCTTTAAACATTTTAATTCAGATGCGAAACCATATAAGGTATTTAAATTATAAATATTATTTTTAAAATAATATAATGGTCTAACTCCTAATGGGTCGCGCACTATGTAAACTTGATTATTAAGATTATGTGAAATTCTATTATCATATAAAATAAAAGAAAATTCGCCATCTAACATAGTGACGGTTTGTTCAATGCCATATTTAATAAATAAATGAATAATAACTTCACAGTCAGAACCAGTAGTAGGGGTTACACCAATATAATTATATAATTGTTTAAAATTATAAATTTCACCATTACACAATAAAACAACATCATTAATAATTAATGGTTGATTAGATTCAATATTTAATCCATTAATAGCTAACCTATGAAAGCCTAAAGCCATTTTCATAAATGAAAATTCTAATTTAGAAAATTCAGGTCCACGTTTTTTACCCTTTTCAAATTCATTTGTTATAGTTTTTTTTGATAGATGTTCATAGTTTAGTAAAGCAAAAATTCCACACATTATTATATTATCGTTACAAATCTTTATATATGTTAAATAATTATTTTAAAAATATAAAATATAATATATAAATATATTAATGAATAAAACATATAGTCAAAGTAATGAAAGTTGTTCACAAATACAAGCAGAAACAAATAAAAGAATTTGGGATAGAAATATTCCATCGCAGCCATTACAGCCATATTTAGATGTTCGTCCTGTCTTAACTAAATATTCCTATTTTCCCATAGTAGATCCTAGAAAAGAAAGTAAGATTCCATTAGTCCAAATGCCAACATTTAATGTACATAAAACATTTAACCCAGGTAATAGACAATCACCGTGGTCCGGTTTTGCATCAAATATAAATAAAGAATCTGAATTAAGAAACCAAATTTATGCATTACAAAAATATAGTCAGTCTATTTATGTTCCTGATAGTTATAGCGATTTATACAATTATAATTTTAAAACAAAAACTGCTAGCCAACCACATAATTTATTATTTGAAAATGGTAGTTTTGCTGAATTTAACCCCAACCCTAATCCCGAAATTATAGGTTCAAGTATATTTTTTAACTCCACTAGAAGTCAAGTAAAAGATTTGACAAAACAAAACGATTAAAATATAAATGTAGGAAAAAAGAAAAATATCGCTAATTTATATGAAGATAATAACTCAGAAAAAAGGTTTAAAGAATTATAAAAAAAAAACAATTAAAAAACGGAAAACAAACAAAAAAATAATAAACCAGTATGGTTCAGCTGCGCCAAAGTTTAAAAAAAATAATAATTTGAAAAAATTAAATTGTAGTCCGAAACCAAAAAACGAATTAAATAATTTTACTTGTTATACCAATAAAAATTTATATAAATTACGAGATTTGTGGAATGCTAGACATCCAGATGTTAAAATAGAAACAAATTCACCAAAAGAAATTCATCGTTTATTAAGTGAATATTTTAGTAATGTTTGTAATAAAGAGTCGTGTTGGTTAAAACAAAAATCTGAATTAGGTCCAGTTGGTAATGAGTTGAGTGATTCATTTGCACCAGAATCACCAAGAGAATGGAAGGATAATCCAAATGAATGGTTATCAAGTGTAGATATAATGAATGTTATGAAACAATATGAAAAAGCATATAAGTGTTTTGAATTTATAGGACCATCACCAATTGATTTTGATACAAGAAAGCTATATGGTGAATGTGTATGGGATGAATTATGTAATTTTAGTTTAAAAGAGCAAATTAAAAACAAAAAAACAAAAATTGGCATTATATTTAACACAGATCCTCATAACAAACCTGGTCAACACTGGATTTCAATGTTTATAAACATTAAAACAAAGCAAATTTTTTTCTTTGATAGTACAGGTGACCCGCCTGGTGCGCAAATCAAAGACCTTATAAATAGAATTAAAGAACAAGGATTATCATTAAAACCTAAGATTGTTTTTTCAGTGGACAGTAATGAAGGTATAGAACATCAGTATGGTACTACAGAATGTGGTATTTATTGTTTATATTTTATCGTACATATGTTAGAAGATAAAATAACCGATCATTATTTAAAAACACATATATTAAAAGATGAATATATGCAAAATTTTAGAAAGATATATTTTAATGATGCGCTATAAATATATAAATATAAATGATAATTATTTATATATTTAAATGTCAGTAAATAGTTTTTTAAGTAAAGAAAATATTTCTACTTTATGGGATGTAATTACAGATGAAGATATTTTTAAATTTTTATCAAAAGATATTCAAACTAAAGTATTACAAGTATTTACACAAAATTTGAAAGGATTTTTTGATAATGAAAAAATAAAAACAAATGTGTTAATGGATATGAATAAAAAATATATGATATTGTTATTAGAACACATAAAAAAAATATATCCCCAACAGCCAAATAAAATTAAAATACATGACGATATAATACCGAAAAGTCCAAAAGAAGCGATAACCTATGAAGAAATACATAGTGATAGAAAAAGTCAATTTGACAAAGATTTAAATAATCGTCAAGAAGACTTTAATAATGCAATGAGTATTAAAGTGCCTCCAGTTCCAGATTTTACTGATAAATTGGTAGAAGAACCTATTATGGAAATGGATAAAATAATAAAAGAGATGATGATGCAACGAAATTATGAAATCGAAGTTATAAATAAAAATGTATCTAGTACAAAGGATGATGGTTGGTTACAGTCTCAAGAAACATCGATTAAAAGGGGAAAAAATACAGTTACAACAGATACAGACACATCCACAGACATAGATAGAAATAATGTATTTAATAAAAAAAATGTATCGTGGGGTTTTAATGAAACGAGAGAATATCAAGAAAATGATAAAATAATGGAGGATAATATCTTTAAAAAATTAAAAAAAATAAATAATGAAAATACAACCGCATTGATAAATGATTCATCTGAATTAAATAATTTCAATGAAAACAAATTAAATAATTTAGAAAATCAAATTAAAATACTTAACGATAGAGTTAACTTAATACTAAATATATTACAAACTAAATAAAAATAAAATTGATTTTATTTATAATATAGTAAATAAATATAATGATATAATATATTATATAATATGAATTACCTTTTATTATTTATTGCAGTTAATTTGATTGGATTGGTTAATTCAGTAAATAATAATAATAATTATTCGTTAATGGCTAGAAATAGTGCTTTAAGAATTGTATTATCAAAAGAATATAAAAAAACAGAATTTGTACTTAAAAACATGAAAGTTTTCTCAAAATATATTTATTATAAAATACAACAAAAAACATTATCAAAGTATTATGATATTTGCGGGTTTTATTATTCTATGGCAGAAGATGAAAAAACTATGATAGAAACAATTGTGTCCTTATGTTACTAATTGTTTAAAAACTTGTTCACCGTGTTCATTTGTTTCTAATGTACCAATTTGTAATGGAATTAATGTAGGTTCTTTTAAAGCTGCTTCATAACTGGCTTTATCATATATATATAACATTTTTTTATTGATTCTACGATAAACATATGTTACCCCATTTAATGTTACTGGTTTTCCACTCCATTCAATTGCCATTTTATTGGCTTGTACAGTAATATCATTTTGCTGTTCAGCATAATCTGGTACGGATGCAAATTTAGTATTAGTCGGGTCACCAAAATTAACACATTTACCATTAGAATATATGTAACAATCAAATGCGGATTCTTTTATTGTATCTGTAAGTTGTAAAGTTAGGTTTGCTTTAATTTCTGAAATTTCATATAGAAATTGATCACTAGTTAAAGGTACTTTTGGAATACTTTTACTTAAATCTTTACGTTTTAATTCTATAGCTTCATCAGATTTTAATTGTTCTGGTGAAAATATCATTAAATATACGAATACTTCAACCGTTTGTAAAGCTTGTGGTAATGCTTTATGACTACAAATACGACGCGCACGTCCAATAACTTGTTCTGTGCGTACAGGATGCCAATATGGTTCCATAATATGTACATAACGTGTATTTCTTAAATTAATACCTTCAGATCCAGATGATGTAATCATAAATACTTTAATAATTTCACCAGTGTTATTATTATTTGCAATTTTTTTCAACTCAGATGCAATATTTTGAGGGATGTCATCCCATTCACCGTTATAAATATGACGAATTATTTCTTTCTCTTCTGAAGTCTCTGTACCAGTATATAATGCATAAGTAGGTTGTCCTCTTTTTGATTCTGGAATATCAATTACCCAAACTCCTGCTGTATTTTTCGTAATTTTAAATCTGGTGAACCCATTATAATCTAACACCAAACTAAATATACCTATACCCTCAATGGTTCTAAATTGACTATAAACTAAATGTAATCCTATATATTCTGGGTCTTGAATATTTTCCAGAATATTTAAAAATTTTGGACTATAAGTTTGGAGTGCTTCATGACTTAAAAAATCGTTAGGATGGTTTTCAATGTTTTTCAAAGCGTTTTCTATTCTCTCTTTATAATCATTCCCGCCAATTTTATCTAAAATTTCATCTCCTTCTATCTCCCCTTCTCTGTCATCACCAATATCTTGATTATTTTCATCTTTTTGTGATTCTTTCAATAATCGTTCTAAATTATCATGGGTTTTGTCGTCATCTTGATCCTTTCTCTTTGTTGCCATTGGTAAAGGTCTTTCTGGCATCACATAATTACAATACAAACGAGAAAATATGCGATAGGTAGAAGAAGAATCTTTAAAAAGATCATCAGGTCCCGGTGCTTTTTTTGGTTTTTCTGTTTTTCTCTCTTCGTGTCTTGCGGATTCATATATTTTAAATTGGAAATTACTCATTGGTATCCGAATAATATGATAATCTACTCCAAGCGTTTTATTATATTTTGGTAATAGATTTTCTTGTGCACTTCGAAAATAAGACGATAAACCCAAAATACGTCTTTTTAATGCATCTACATTTTTAAGACTTTTATCATTATCATTTACATATCTAGTCAAAAACCCATCTAAATCATCGGGTAGAGCTTTTCGATGTTTGATTTCAATTCCATCAGGTACAACATCTATATCATTGCGTCTTAAAATACTAATTATTTTTCGTTCAAAGTCATTATCTGTAGAAAACTCATCATCTAAATCAACATTTCCCTTTTCATCTTTTTTAATATTACTTACACCTTGATATCCTGAATCTTTTTTAATTTTATTTTTGAATCCAAATGGATTTCGAGTAATCGTGAGTATTTTACTGGAAGGGGAGTAGTCAATATAATCAAGTGACTTCTCACCAAGTAACATATTTTGCAATGCAAATGTATCTATTTTTTTGTTTGTCTTAACATTTAATGGTATTCTCCATGTTTTAATATATCCTCTCAAAATATTAAAAAGTATTCCAAATTCATTTGGGTAATTAATTACTGGAGTACCTGATAATAAAACAATGCGTGCATTTTTTGCACTTAATAAAAATTCATATAATTTCATGGATAAGCTAATAGGAAGCGTCTCTTTCTCTCCTTTATTCGATTCAGAAATTGGTTTTTCCTTTTTAATTTTATTTACAATTCTACTAATTAAATTATGAGCTTCATCAATAATTACAACTGAATTATCAAAAATATTACGTGTATATCCAGAAGTCATTTCTGATAATCGTTGACTACGTAACCCGTTATAGTTAATAAATAGATATTTTTGGTTAATCATTTCATTTAATTGTTCATCTAATGACCTTTTATCTAGATCACTAAGTTCATCAAAATTTGGTTTTTTTTGTATATTAATAAACCAAGCACCACCGTGTCTGTGTATATATTCGCGTGGTAAATTTAATACAGCAGACATAGTATCAATAGCTTCGTTGTGTTCTACAGTAGAAATCCATTCCCAATATTGATTTCTTTTATAAAACAGGTCTCCTGCTTTTTTAAGTTCTTCAATATAATTAGCACGTAATGAAGCAGGTGTCATAATAATAATACGTTTAGAATCTTTCATACCTTCAGCAATTGCAATAGAAGTTGCAGTTTTTCCAGATCCTAATCCGTGATACAGTAGAAGACCTCTATATGGTGTATAAAGATTCATATAATCTCTAACAATCTTTTGATGAGTTAAAAGAGAGAAATTTGTACTTTTTTGTCCAATATCATCACAAGAAATATTTTCCTTATTTTCTTGAAGTTCTTTTTTATATGGTTCAAAAAGTGAATTAATAAAATTAACAAATATCTCTCTATTATTCATATAATAACTTGAAACTTTAATATTAATAGGAGGTGTTCTTTTTGGTAATCGAGAAGTAATATCTGTATCGCCAATAGTAACTACTGATTCTGGACCTAAAACTGCAATACCCTTTTGTACTTTAGAAGTTTTTCTAGGTTTATTTTTAGGTACTGTAATAGGTATTATTTCTTCTTCTTTGTCCTTCTCTTCTTCTTCACCCTCAATGACAAAATTAATCTTCTTTTTAGGTTTCATAATAAACTCATCCGGTGATTCTGGTTCTTTCTCTTCCTCTTCTTCTTCAATTATTAAAGGTTTTGAAAGTTCTAATTTTTTAGCCTTTTTAATAGTAGTAATAGGAAGTGTTTTAGTCAATTGTTCTTGTACTATTTTAGACTCAACTATGGGTTGTAATGTAACTTTAGTTAATTTATTTTCTTTTAATTTTTTAAATAGTGCCTCACGATCATATCCTCTTTGTGTTTCATCAACAATAAGAGGAGCTGTAAGTTTTACTCTATCTCGTTCTCGTTTTTTAGATTCGTCTTCTTCAGAATGTTCTTCTTCCGATAATTCGCCTTCCTCTTTTGTTTCAGGTTCTTGTTGTTGTATTTTTATAGCCGTTTTTCTAGATTTTGGCTGACCTTTAATTATAACAGCAACTCTTTCTCTCTCTTCTACTGTTGGTTTTATCATTAATTTTTGTTTTAATGACGCTAAAGGATTCATTGCTTATATAATCCATATATAAAACTTTTTTATATTTTATGTATTGACAAAATTGAATTATAATATTTGTACATCCAGAATATTTTCATCATTTTGTGTTGTATGTGCGTTAATAAAAGTTAATGCTTCGTTACAAGCGATTTGTTCTGCTTTACGTTTAATTTTATGTTGTCCTTCACCCATAAATATAAATGCTTTATTTGTTTCTAGAAGATATTCTTGTATTGATTTAAATGTTTTAAAAAAAGAAATATCAACAGAATCATTATGGCATAATGTATGAATTTGTTGACCTAAACATAAATATACACCCATTTTATATCCTAATTCAGGATCGTGTTCAATTTCTAAATAATGTGGGGTAACTTTGAATTCTTTTTGAACTTTAACTTGTAGTATATTTTTATAGTTATCATCATTTTGAATAAGTGCAATCCAATCAATGTGATATTCAAAAACATTTTCAATAAATTTTTGCGCCATTTGAAAACCTGGACCAGTAACAAACATATTTTGAAACCAATGTTCTTCATCTTTGACAGTAATTTTATTAAAATCCAAAAAAAGTGCACCTATAAAGGCTTCAAATAAACAACCTAATTTTTTAAGATTAGTACGAATTTTTTTTTCTTCGGCGTGTTTAGAGAGAATTAGCCATTTATATAAACCCATTTCAAGCGCGATTTTACCGATAGCTTCATTCTTAACAATAGCAATTTTTTTTTCGGTCATAAAACCCTCGTTTTCTTTAGGGAAACGTCGATATAAATAGTACTTTGTTACACATTCTAAAACACCGTCACCTAAAAACTCTAGGCGTTCATTTGATTTGCTGCTCAAAGGCATACAATCATTCGGTTTTTCTACAATAGTAATATTTTGCAATGTATTTTCATATTGAGGACGTTTAGTATAAGATTTATGTACAAATGCGCGCTCATATAATGCTATGTTATTAACAATAGGAGGTATATTATATTTAGAAAGAATAAATTGTACTTCGCACAATGTAATCTTTACATTTAACGGATTATATGGGTTAAATATAAGTCCTTCTTCTGTTTTAATAATATCTTCATCGTGACCAATTTTGGTTTCATACATTGTATAAATAATATATTATTATCACTTTATATTGTTTAGATATATATAAATTATTTACATATAAAGACAATTTTACACATTTATTATGGAGGTAATAGAAGAGTGGAAACAAATAGAAGACTATGAAAATTATGAAGTAAGTAATTTGGGGAATATTCGAAATAATAAAACGAATAGAATATTAAAAATCTGTATAAATGGTGGTTATTATTGTGTTGGATTAAGTAAAAAATCAAAATTAAAAACATATGATGTTCATAGATTAGTAGCAAAAACTTTTATTCAAAATCCTGAAAATAAACTACAAGTAAATCATAAAGATAAAAATAGTTTTAATAATAATGTAAATAATCTAGAATGGGTTACAAATAAAGAAAATAGTATTCACAGAAGTAATGGGGTAAAGCAAACAACAAACCAGAATTTAGAAATTTATAGGATAAATCCAAATACAAATGATATATTAGAAAAGTATAATTCAATTGAAGATGGAGCCAAATGGGTTATCTCTCAAAATTTAGCGATAAATTTACATTCAGCAAAAAGTTCTATAAGTTGTTCTGTAAGAGGCATTTATAAATCATCTTTCGGTTTCACGTGGGAAAAAATAGAACAGAAAAATTTAGATAATGAAGAATGGAGAGAAGTTGTTATTGCTAACCAGAAAATAGAAGGCTATTGTGTTTCCACTTTAGGAAGATTTAAAAATAAAAAAAATGTTATTATGAGTGATTATAAACCACATCATAGTGGATATATTTATGTAAGAGTAAATATAAATAAATATGCTTTACATAGATTAGTTGCACAAACATTTATTAATAATTTAGAAAACAAACCTGTTGTAAATCATATCGATGGAAATAAAACTAATAACTCGGTTTCTAATTTAGAATGGATGACGTCCTCTGAAAATAATTTACATAATCATAAAATAGGATTAACAAAAGGTAATAAAAGGAAAATTATTCAGTATGATTCAGAAATGAATGAAATTAAAACATTTGATGCGATTAAAGAGGCAAGCAAAGAGTTGAATATTTGTTATAGTAGTATTAAGGCTGTTTTATATAAAAAACAAAATACAGCAGGAGGGTTTATTTTTAAATATTTAGATTAAATTTACTATAAAAAAAATATAATATTTTTGTAGTATATAAAATGGTTTATATGTCTGGATCTAAATCAGCTCGTAATGCAGCATCAATTGTTAACCGTACAAATACGTGTGGTGGAAATAAAAAAAGTGGCCTAGCTCCTACTGTCGGTTGGTTTATGAGTTCTAATCCTATGTTGATTGGAGCTCCTCAAACTATTCCAAGATTCTGTATTCCTAACAGAACAATCCAAACACAAAAATATGGATATCGTGCTACACACGGTGGAAATATGGGTTAAAATTGTTAATCTCTTTGTTAAGTGGATGTATAAATTATTTATATTACAATAAAATGATTTAATAACATATTATTAAATTATTTAATAACTAATGTTTCTTAAGGTTGATGTTAGAGAACACGAAATTTTATCACATATAAATAAACTAGTAGAGACAATTCCTATATTTAGCAAAATAAAAGTAGTTACAGAATCACTACCATTAGGAGACTTTATTATTGCTGATGAAAAAGAAGATAAACTCATTATAGAGAGAAAAACTATTAATGATTTACTTGCTAGTATTAAAGACTCGCGTTATGAAGAACAATCCTATAGACTAAACGGTTCCAATTATCATAATCATAATATTATTTATCTTATTGAAGGGGATGTAAATAGAGTAAATCGTTTTAAAGATAATAATATTGAAAAACTTACATCATATTCAGCTATGTTCTCTCTAAACTATTTTAAAGGATTCTCTGTTTTCAGGTCATTTACTATGGAAGAATCTGCCTTAATTTTATGTAATATGGTTTACAAGTTAGAGAAAGATATTGGATCTGGTAAAAAAGGATATTACAACTATTCAAAAGAAGTTGTAACTGAAATTAAAGGTGGAGGTGGAAGCGAAAATAACGAAAATACAGAAAACTGTGCAGTTGTAGAGGAAGAAATACCATTACAAGAACCATCTGATAAAGATTATATTAGTGTTATTAAAAAAGTGAAAAAGGAAAATATAACTATAGACAACATTGATGAAATTATGTTATGCCAAATACCTGGTATTAGTTCAGTAACATCACAAGCAATAATTAATAAATTTAAGTCATTAGCATTTTTAATAAAAGAAATAGAAATAAATCCAAAATGCTTACAAGATACAACCTATACGAATACAAAAGGTCAGACAAGAAAAATAGCAAAACCCAGTATAGAGAATATAGTAAAATTTCTATTGAAAAAATAAAAGTATATTATATAAATGAAAAACGAGTTAATGAATTTATTTATATTTTTAGGTTTTTGTTGTCTAGTATATATCATATTTAGAAATTTGAACTTTAAAGAAGGTATGACAGATGATTCCGGGGTTGATACACAAAATACCGGTACAGGTATTGCAGGTAATGCTGCCACATATGCAGCAAATATAAAAGCAAAAACAATTAAATTACAAGACACCCTCTTAATTGGCAAATATAGGAGTGATTATGAGACTGTTATATTAAATTTAGATGATTTAATCAATAATTTAATGTTACAAACGGCACTATCTATTAATAAAGATAGTCCAGGAGAAACTTTATTAAAACTATCACAAATGGGACAAGCAAAAACAGCACTTAATAGTGTTATGAAATTTATAGATAATAGTTCTTAAAATTAAATAATAAATATAATATTATTCAATAATAGTATTATATTTATTTATATAAATATTTACACCTTTTACACCTTTTTACATTTCAAATACCGAATTAAAACCTCTAAGATGTATTAATATATTTTTATTAATTTATCTTCATATATAATATAGTTATGAATAAAAATAATAAGTATCGTTACTTTTAAGTATTTTTATAAATTAATTCGGGATTATAAATGTTAAAAGTATAATATTTTATGGTACATTTATCTGTACTTCATTTTCTTTATAATATCCTTGGTCCACTAGATTCTTAGTATAAGCTGCCCCTCCCCAGTTAGGTGCCATAGCGTTAGGACTTGGACCATTAGCTTTATTATTCATCACATCTAATGGTGTAGTTGTACCAACATAATAATCAGTATTATCATATGCAGGATATGAATTATGATTATACGGTGGGTCATTTCGTGTAGCATCTACTAAAAGGGTTGGATTTGGATAAGCCAATGCATTCGGATTTCCTAATGAACTTTCCATTATCATATTTCCTGACGAACTTGCAATACTTGGTGGTAATCCTGCTTGCGGCTCAGAAACACTCGGTCGCGACTTATATACTCGGTTACCTTGGGCATCATAAGTTTCTTGTAAATATAAGACAGGACATCGAATTCCTTGACTTCTTTGCCAATCTAAAAATTCAGTATAATCTTCTAAATTGTCAAACTCAACAGGATTAACTCCAGGTACTTGTGCTAATTTTGAATTATATAAATAAAACCTAGAACCTTTTTGTATTAATAAATTTGGACATCTGCGTTCTTGAGTTGCATTATTTGTTAAACCTTCTGAGTATTTAGGGTTACTACATTTTGCGTAAAAAAAGAGTCCAATTAAAAATACTATAATAAATAATAAAGTTAGTAAAGTCATTATATATTTAATGAGGATAAAATTGTTAATAGAATTATTTAATGTTTTCTCTTTATTTTCTGTTTATTTATTATAATGGTATTTATAACTATTAATGCGAAAAATTATGATGTAAAAGATAAAAATGGGAAAACATTAATAGATAAGTTAAATTCAATGGTACACGATAAGGATGTACAAACATTTATTCTCTTTTATATGGAAGGATGTGGTCCGTGTAATGCTACAAGACCTGAATGGGAAAAATTAAAAAATGTTTTAAAAAATACAAAAAATAATAATAATATTGTCATAGTAGATATCGACCACGCTTTGTCTGATAAATTAAAAGGAATAAGAGAACCTAGTGCATTTCCTACAATGAAATATATAGCAAATGGTGGAACAGAAGTAGAAAATTATGAAGATAGTTCCATTGATAATAAAGAGAGAACCATTGATTCTTTTGTAGAATGGATCAATATGAAAACAAAAAATAATAAACACCATAATAAAAAGGGTGGAAAAAAGACAATAAATAATAATAAAACCCGAAAAATAAAAAGAAAATGGTCTAATAAATATAAACGTAGTATAAATTGTAGGTCACCAAAAGGGTTCTCTCAAAAACAATATTGCAAATATGGTCGCAAAAAATAAATATCTTAATTGAAGTTTTCCTTTGAATAACTAATGACAGCACACGCAATTCGTTTTCCTGCATTTCCAGTTTTTAAACTTTCCGCATTTCCACCTTTACCACAATCATCTTCATCAGCGTGTATAATTAATCCTCTACCTATTATATTAGCCTTTGTACCTTTTAATTTAATCATATTGTCATAAAAGGTATATTTAGCTTCACCTTTACTATTTGTACGTAAATTACCTAAGTCTCCAACGTGTCTCTCTCTTCTCCCTGGACAACCGTGAGTTTTTCCATAAGGATTAAAATGCGCACACATACTAGTACATTTATCTGTTAAATCACCTGCTTCGTGAATGTGAAATCCGTGCAATCCATTTGATTTTAATCCAGTTAGATTAACATCAATTAACACTTGATTATTATTTATATCCTCTGTAAATCTTACGAGACCTTTTATGACATCATTAAATACTGCTATAGCATAAATAGGGTTTTTACTCATTTTATATACTTTATATTCAATATATTTTTAAATGAATAAAATTGAATTAAATTTATGGAAATGAAATAAACATAAACTAATATAATAAATTAATATGGAACATATATTCAGAATATTCGATTTTAATGTATATAACGGTAAGGAAAATACAAAAGAAACGTCAGATGATGAGCATAATAATACATATAAAGATAATACAAAATTTATGATACAAATATTTGGTGTAGATGAAAAAGGGAAAACTTGTTCTATTCTTGCGGAAGATTATCGTCCATTCTTTTATGTAATGGTAAATGATAAATGGACAAAAGAAATGAAAGAACAATTTTTAACACACATTAAATCTAAAATTGGAAAATATTACAAAGATTCCATAACAGAATGTAAAATTATTAAACGTAAAAAATTATATGGATTTGATGGTGGAAAAGAGCATAAATTTATTAGATTAGAATTTATTAATTTTACTGCATTCAATAAAGTTAAAAATTTGTGGTACACAGACTATCAACACGGTCATAAATTAATTACAAATAAAGATGGAGAAGAAGGTTATTTCTTCAATAACACATATATAAAACTATATGAAGCAAATATTCCACCTTTATTAAGATTCTTTCATATTAAAGATATTAGTCCATCCGGGTGGATAGCTTTACCAAAGAAAAAAACAATTGAAATTAAATCAGAATATAAAAATACAAATTGTGATTTTGAATTTTCTATAAATTATAATAATATAATTCCATTAAATAATATCGAAACCAGAGTACCATATAAAATAATGAGTTTTGATATAGAAGCTAGTAGTAGTCACGGTGATTTTCCAGTGCCTATTAAATCATATAAAAAATTAGCAATAAACATATTAGAATATTTTGAAAAATTAGAAATAAATATGACAAATGATTTATGTAAGCAAATATTAAAAAGAATAATATTATCTGCGTTTGGTTATGATAATATGGTTGAAATTGATATAATTTATCCAAAAAAAAAACCAGAATCAAAAGACAGTCTAGTTTCAATATTTGATAAATGGGTAACTACACCTATTCGTAATTATGAAAAAACATCTGCATTTAATGAAGTTACGACATTGGAATCACTATTTGAAAAAATGTGGGCTGATGAAGACGAAGAAGAAAATAATTATAAGTCTCATATTAAGAGTACTATTGATAAAAAAGCAACCATTGTCGATTTGTTATGTGATAATAAAATAGAAAGAGATGCAAAATTAAATGAAATAAACGTTTCTTTAAATTCACAATTTCCAAAGCTTGAAGGTGATAAAGTAACATTTATTGGTTCCACATTTATGAATTATGGTGAGAAAGATCCTTATATGAATCATTGTATTGTTTTAAATACGTGTAGCAAACTACCAATGGATAATACTATAATAGAATCGTATAATACAGAAAAAGATGTATTGTTAGCGTGGCAGAAGTTAGTTCAAAAAGAAAATCCAGATATAATTATTGGTTATAATATATTTGGTTTTGATTATGAATTTATGTTTAGAAGAGCCGAAGAAAATGGTTGTGTGGAAGAATTCTTACAATTATCCAGAAATAAAGAAGAAATATGTGGGACAAAAGATAAAGATACAGGAAAATATAAGATTGAAGAAAGTAGCATTCAGATTGCAAGCGGTCAGCACGATTTACGATTTATTAAAATTAATGGTAGATTACAAGTGGACTTATATAACTTTTATCGTCGTGAAGCGAATTTGATATCTTATAAATTAGATTATGTAGCAGGTAATTTTATAGGAGATTTTGTAAAAAGTATAACACATAATACAGATGATGAACAGTCTGAAATAAAAACATCCAATATGACAGGATTATTAGTAGGAAGTTACATACATTTTGAAGAAATCGGTCATTCAGTGGATTATTATGCAGAGGGTGCAAAATATTCAGTGATTGATGTAAATAAAGAAAATAATAGTTTTAAAATTGCAGGAATAGTAAATCCAGATTTAAACAAAAAAGTGCGTTGGTGTTTAGCAAAAGATGATGTAACTCCAAAGGATATATTTAGAATGACAAATGGTACTGCAGATGATAGAGCTGTTATCGCGAAATATTGTATTCAAGATTGTAATTTAGTCCACTATCTATTTAATAAATCGGATATATTGACCGGTTTTATAGAAATGGCAAAAATTTGTAGTGTACCAATTAATTTCCTTGTAATGAGAGGTCAAGGTATTAAATTAACTAGTTATGTAGCGAAGAAGTGTAGAGAAAAAAGAACATTGCTTCCTGTAATGGAAAAAGGAAGTTTAGATGATGGTTATGAAGGTGCAATTGTATTAGAACCTAAATGTGATTTGTATTTAGATAATCCAGTTGCTTGTGTAGATTATGCTTCCCTCTATCCGAGTTCAATGATTAGTGAAAATTTATCACACGATAGTAAGGTATGGACAAGAGAATATGATTTAGCTGGTAATTTAATTGAGGAATGGGGTGAAAAAGATGAATTAGGAAATTATATATATGATAATTTAGATGGTTATGAATATGTTGATATTACCTATGATACATACAAATATCATAGGAAAAATCCAAAAGCGGCTGCTGAAAAAATAAGATGTGGATATAAAGTTTGTAGATTTGTACAACCAGATTCGAATGGTGTTGGAGAAGCAATTATGCCTTCTATTTTAAAGGAATTATTAAAAGCAAGAAAAGACACAAGAAAGATGATACCTTTAGAAAAGGATGAGTTTATGAAAAATGTATTAGACCAGCGTCAGTTAGGTTATAAAGTAACTGCAAATTCACTTTATGGGCAGTGTGGAGCCAAAACAAGTACATTTTATGAAAAAGATATTGCTGCTTGTACTACAGCTACAGGTAGAAAGTTATTAACCTATGCAAAGCGAGTGATTGAAGAATGTTATGGAAATAAATTATGCGAGACAGAGAAATTTGGACCTGTATTAACAAAAGCTGAGTACATATATGGTGATAGTGTTGCAAATTATACCCCAGTTTATATAAGAGTAAATAATATTTTGGATATTGTAACAATTGAACAATTAGCTGAAAAGTATGGAAATAATAAATGGATTGAATGTATAGAAGAGGGAAAACAAGAAAAAGAATATTGTGAATTACACGGAATTGAAACATGGACTGAAAAAGGGTGGACTAAATTATTTCGTGTAATCCGTCATAAATTAGCATCTCATAAAAAAATGGTAAGAATATTAACTCATACAGGATTAGTAGATGTTACAGATGACCATTCCCTTCTTTTAAAATCTGGTGATGAAATATCTCCTAAAGAAGTGCAATTTGGAACGGAGTTATTACATAATATACATCCTGTAATATGTTCTGAAGAGGAATTAATATCTACAGATGAAGCTAAAATAATGGGTTTCTTCTTTGGTGATGGAAGTTGTGGAGAATATAATTGTCCATCAGGAATAAAATCATATTGGGCTTTAAATAATTCGTCAATGGAAATCATTAACAAATATTTGAATTTATGTAAAAGCGTATACTCTGATTATGATTGGGTAGTAATGCCAACATTAGAAAGTTCAGGTGTGTATAAAATTTCACCAAGAAATAATAAATATGGTTCTATAAAAGAATTTGTAAAAAATTATAGGTTAAAAATGTATTATAACAAATCAAAAATAATACCGACTGAAATTATTAATAGTAATATTAATATAAGAGAAGCATTCTTTGAGGGTTTGTACGATGCAGATGGAGACAAAGATAAAAATGGTTATTGTAGGATAGACCAAAAAAATCAAATTAGTGCAGCATATATAAATTTGTTAGCTTCAAGTTTAGGATATTTGACATCAATAAATACTAGATGCGATAAACAAGATATTTACAGAATTACAATGACAAAACATAAACAAAGAAAAAATAAAGATGCTATTAAAAAAATGTTGAATATTAATTATGATGGTTATGTTTATGATTTAACAACTGATAATCACCATTTTGCTGCAGGAGTTGGTAATTTGATTGTACATAATACGGATTCTGTATTCTTTACATTTAACCTGCAAAAACCAGATGGTACTCCAATTCGAGGTAAAGATGCGTTAGAAATTACAATTGAAATTGCTCAAGAAGCAGGCCATTTAGCATCTCAATTCTTGAAAGGTCCACACGATTTAGAATATGAAAAAACATTTATGCCATTTTGTTTATTATCCAAAAAAAGATATGTTGGTATCCTTTATGAGACGGATCCAAATAAAGGAAAAAGAAAGGAAATGGGAATTTGTCTAAAAAGAAAAGATAGTGCACCGCTTGTAAAAGATATATATGGTGGTGTTATTGATATTTTAATGAAAACACAAAATATAAAAGAGGCAATTGAATTTTTAAAATCGTGTTTACAGAATATTGTAAATGAAAAATATGCAATGGATAAACTAATTATAACAAAATCTTTACGTTCTGGTTATAAAAATCCGAAATCTATTGCTCATAAAGTGTTAGCAGATAGAATTACAGCCAGAGACCCAGGTAATAAGCCAGGTCCGGGAGACCGTATACCATTTGTTTATATTGCAAGTAACGACAAGAAAGCATTACAAGGAGAAAAAATAGAAACACCTGCTTTTATTACAGAAAATAATATTAAAATAGATTATTCGTTTTATATCACGAATCAAATTATGAAACCAGTACAACAAGTATTTGCATTAGTTTTAGAGAAAATATGGGAAATGCAAGGTAAGGCACTTACCAAAGGTAAAAAATTTCAGAAAGAGATAGATTTACTTCGTAAAAGTATGGACGATGATGAAAAATTTAAAGATAAATTGGAACAATTAAAAAATAAAGAAGTGAAAGCATTGTTATTTGATGAGTATTTGAGAGAAACAAATAATGAAAAAAATCGCGTACAAAGCCTAACAAAATTCTTTGATAAAAAATAGATATATTAGAGTTATAACAGTATAAAAATTATATTATAAAAAGATTATGGTATTTATAAATGACGAATTAAAAGCTATATATATACATAATCCAAAATGTGGAGGTGTTTATATTCGCAATATTTTATGTGAATTTTATGGATTTAAATCTATAACAGAAAATTTACATAATAACTATTCTATTTTTTTTGATAATGATAATGATATTCATTTAGATGAAGATACAGATAAACATACTATCAGAAAACTAGGTAAGATACGTTATTTTTTAAGTCATCAAGATGTAAATAAAGAGGTTTTTAAGAATTATTTTACATTTACATTCGTTCGTAATCCATATGAACGATTATATTCAGCATATTCTTATTTGTATAGAAATTTATCGGGAAATAATCTATTAAAAATAAGAAATACAAGTGAAAATAAAGATTTTTTCACAGATTTCAACATTTTTGTAGAAAATTACAAAAATGTAAATAATATATCGTATTTTCACAGTTTTATTACACAATATGATCAACTAGTCGATTTTTCGAATAATATAAATATTAACTATATTGGAAAAATGGAAAATTTAAATAATGAATTTATAAATATTCTTTTTTATATTGGTGTTAAAGAAATAAAACACGTAAATTATATTTTTAATAATATTAAATTAAATTCTACAGAAGATTTTTCTAAAATAAATAATATAAAAGATATTTATAACCAAGAAACATTCAATTTTGTAAATGAATTTTTTAAAAAAGATTTTGAAATTTTTGGATATAAAAAATACAATAATTTTGATAAATTTAAAAAGAAGTATATAAAATTAGAAAAACAACCAAAAAATCCATATCATTATACGTTGACAAATTTATATACTGAAGTTAATTTAATAAAATTAAATATGAAAATACAAGAAAATATTTATATTGAACAAAAAAAAATAAATCAACATTTATTTCATATTATTGAAACAAATATTCCTATTCAGAATCAAAATCTTGTAAATTTTAATAACTGCAAAAATGATTTTAATAATTTATCAAATATAAAAGAAAGTTTCATACAAACAAATCTTATTAAAATAGAAAATGTTATTGAAAATTTATTTACAATGAATAAAAGTTTTAAAAAACTAAAATATATCTGTAAAATATGTAACATATTTGTTGGTTTTAATATATTATCTATAACATCTCATAAATATACTTGTAAATCTTTACCATAACTAATTAAAATAGCATATAAATAAAAAACATCAATATTTTTTTATTTATATTATATCTATCTTATGATAGAGTTAAAATGAAACAAAGACAATAATACTAAAAAATAGGTTGGTTTGAAACTAATTCTTGAACAATCATTCCGAGTGATCCAATCATAGCAAGTCGTCCGTTATTAAGTTCGGCATTTAACATAAATGTTTCATCTTTTCCAAAAAATGAACGTTTCAAATTAAACCCTAGATCTCCTGGGTTATAATCGTTTTTCATTACAAAATAATTGGATGAATTTGTAAATGGATTTTCCCAACCCAATAATATAGATTGAAATTCATATACAGCAACAAAACTAGTAAATGTAATTAAAGTAAACAGATTTGCGTTGTCTAAAACGTGAATCGCTTGTTGATGAGTAACTAGTTCAGTTATAGGTATTGCTACAGCAGATACCATACCCCATCTACCGTGTTTTAGTTCTGATTCGCGAAGTTTAATCAATTCGTTTTCTGGTTTATTTTTTGAAAATCCAAGAGGATCGAAATATCCTAGCGGTTTAGTGAAACCATTAAAATTATAACTATTAACGTTCCAGCAGAATAGAAGAAACAAACCAAGATTAATGAACATTATAAATAATAAATATATTTGCTTTTAAGTATTTTATAATTATTATTAATTAAAAATAATAATAACTATATAATTGTATTTGTCACATTTTTCTTTTTATCTATATCTATATCTAATATGTTCGCAACTTTGTTCTCTTTTTTGTATTCGTTTTAGTTTCCACCATCTTATCAAACATTTGTTTTACCATTGTTCGAATTTCTCCTACAGACGTTTCCAAACTCCAAACACGTTCTGTCAAATTATCAATTTCAGATAATCCACCAGATACATCATCATTATTATTCTCTGTAAGTTGTTGTTCTTCATCATCTTCATCATCTTCATCATCTTCTTCGTATTTTTTTTCGCTACGCCATTCATTTAATCCGCGTGCTTCATTCCACGATTCAATAAAGCCTTCAGCTTCTAATTTATATAAAATAGCTTGAACAGTTCGTTGATGTTTAACTGCGATATCTTGTATATTTAATTCTAATAATTCATATTCTCTTTCTAATTGTAACAATTCATTTACAGACCATTTATTACCAGTTCGCTTATATGCTTGCATTATGTATATATATAATATCTTATATCTTTAAATCAATTTATAATATATTTAACACCTATTTATCATTAGGGCTATCTCTATTTATCACTAAAAGTGTAGAACATATCCACGCGCCTAAGATTAACCACATATTATTTATTACATTCGCTGCATTATAAATAATCCATCGTAATCCTTGACAATGAGGTGTAGCTGTTAAAAAAGGTGACATAAATAATCCAATAATATTATTTGGTACACATAATGTTGTATATAAATGGGCCGCTACAAAATGCAGTATAATCCACAATATATATATACCAGAAATTTGAATCGTAAATTTAATAGCGATATAAATGTATCTACCACTATTATAAATAAAATAATAACTATTTTCCATAAAAAAATCGAAAAATGGTTTGCAATTAACTAGTTCATTATCCTGGATTTCTCTCATTTCTTCTTTAGACAATATATTTTCTTGGTTATTTTCTTCATTATTTATTTTCGCAACACGTGGTCGTGTAATAGACATTAATTTGTATTCAGGTTTTGTCTTTATATATTCTTTGTATTAATTATAAGTGTACCTATTTAAAACATTAATTAAATTCCTAATAGCATTAGGATCAGATGAATCATATATTAAATTTGCAGAGCTGTCTTGCATTCCAAGTAGTTGGTCTTGAGATAAACTACTAGTTAATATGTTTAAAATTGTATCAAATGTATTACTTCTCTCTTCATTCACTTGTTGAGAAAAATTATTAGAAACATTATTACTATTTGTTTCTTGATTTGATTCTTCATTCGTTTCTTCAACAGATGATGTTTGAGGAGAAGTATTTGAATTATAACTGCGAACATCATACCTACATATAGGACATCTACAGTTAGATCTGAACCAAGTATTTAATTGTTCTGTATTAAATATATGTCCACAATAACGTATTACAGTTACAGTATCATTATCGTTAAAATTTTCTAGAGAAATAGGACATTGAACATTTCTAGGCGAAACTATATCACAGTACCTTACACAACGAGTAGCAATTTCAATTTGTGAAGTGGTTGGAAATACCTCAACTGGGTCAAAAAAATTATTTAATTGACTATTGGGGTTATTTGTTGCAACTCTTACATTTCTTACATTTCTTCTCGAACCTCTCTCTACCAAATTAGGATTATTATTAGGTATATAATATTCTTGATAACTATCTATAATATAAGGTATATCATTTAGATGAATACGTCCTAGACTATTTGTAGAATTACTTTGTGATGTGATATTTCTAGAAATATTAGTATTTTGTCTACTTGAAATATTTGGATTTTGTCTACTATAATTTCTTAAAGTATTTGTATTACGATTATTATGATTATTATGATTAGGATTATCATTACGATTATTATTATCATATAAACTATAAAGCATAGATCTAATTTGATTATTACTTTGATATAAGGAATTTATTTGTATATGATTATCATTATACATTTTATTTAAAATATTTAATAATATTCTTCTTTCATCATTTATATTTGAACTATCATAATGACTCATATTTATATATATTAATAAATATGTTTAAATGTATTATATTAATTAATAAATAATACTAAAATGGATATTAATAAATATAGAGATAAAGGATTAAGTGGTTTGGGTAATCTAGGTAATACGTGTTTTATAAATTCGTGTGTACAAGTGTTATCTCACACATATGAATTGAATATAATTTTAGAAGATGAAAATTATAAAAAAAAATTAAATAATAAATATGAATCTGCTCTTTTGCTAGAATGGGACAATCTAAGAAAAATATTGTGGGAAAATAATTGTGTTATAGCACCAGGTAAATTCATAAAAACTGTACAAAAAGTAGCACATTTAAAAGGGATGGATATATTTACTGGTTTTTCACAAAATGACTTACCAGAGTTTTTATTGTTTTTAATAGATTGTTTTCATATTGCACTGTCGAGAGAAATAAAAATAACAATCTCTGGGCAAGTTGAAAATGAAACGGATAAAATCGCAGTTCAATGCTTCGAAATGGTGAAAACAATGTATACGAAAGAATATTCCGAAATTTGGAATTTATTTTATGGGGTACACGTGTCAGAAATATCTGCATTAGAGACAAATGAAAAAATTAAAACAACTCCTGAACCTTTTTTTATGATTGATTTACCAATCCCGCAAAATAATAAGTCACCTCATTTAATAGACTGTTTCAATTATTATGTAGAAGGCGAAATTTTAGATGGTGAAAATGCTTGGTACAATGAAGATACAAAAGAAAAGATAAATATAAGAAAAAAAATACAGTTTTGGTCTTTTCCCAATATATTAGTTATTGATTTAAAGCGATTTAATTCAAGAAATCAAAAAAATCAAATATTAGTATCATTTCCAATAGATGACTTGGATTTAAGTAACTATGTAATTGGCTATAAAAAAGAAAGTTATCATTATGAATTATACGGCGTATGTAATCATAGCGGTAATGTGTTAGGAGGACATTATACAGCTTATGTTAAAAATGCGAATAAAAAATGGTATCATTTTAATGATACATCCATATCCGAAGTAGGATTAATTGATTCAATTGTATCTCCAAAAGCATATTGTTTATTTTATAGAAAAGTTAATAAATAAAGGATAGAAATATATATTTATAAAAAAACAATTCATTAATATATATATATGGAAGTAGTAAATACAACAACAACAACAGACCCTGTAAATATGTATAATTATTTAAATACCTTTATTTTAAATCCAATGGTTTTTATTATTATATTTTTGATAATAGTAGCATATTACGTTTTCTCTCCTTCTTCTTTAGGAAATTCTGATGGTAGTACTAACTCAAATGGAAGTATTATGGGTGTGATAATTGTAGCTATTTTAGTAGTATTAATTTTAGTAAATGCTTTCCAATATTTTTTTAGCATTAATGTAACAGCATATGTCCAAGGACTTTTTACTCCTAACGCTGAAGTGGATATAGTTGTAGACCAGACTACATATCAACCAGAACCTGCACCTGTTCCAGAAATTAAATTCCGTAAACAAGTATTTAATATTCCAGGTAATTATTATAATTATGAAAATGCCAAAGCTTTATGTCAAGCATATGGTTCGAATTTAGCAAATTATCAACAAATAGAAAGTGCATATAAAAAAGGTGGCGAATGGTGTAATTATGGTTGGTCAGATGGTCAAATGGCTCTATTTCCGACCCAACAGAAAACGTTTAATAATTTACAAACCATTAAAGGTCACGAACACGACTGTGGAAGACCAGGTATAAATGGAGGTTATATAGCTAATCCACAAGTCAAATTCGGTGTAAATTGTTATGGTTATAAGCCTAAAATTACAGATGAGGAGGAAGAAATAATGAATACTACTCCTGCATACCCAGAAACCACACAAGATATTGCATTCCAAAAGAGAGTTAATTTTTGGAAAAATAATATAGATAATATATTAGTATCTCCATTTAATCAAAACAGATGGGGTGAATTATAATATTAATACCTTTACCTTCATTTATATTGGTATTATTTAGTAAACAATTATAGTTGATTAAATGGTATTCATTTATGAAGTAGTTTTTGTTTAAAAACTTATATTTGAATATATTTATATAATATTCAGATGTATAATAAAAAAATACTATAACGAATATTAATCTTATAATTTTGTAAAAATTTTGTTTGCATAAAATATAAACGATAAATATAGAATAGTTGGGATGAATGATTTTTGATTCAATAATTGTATTTTTATTAATTAAATTTCTACAAATAGGACATTTAGATGTAGTGTCAACCCAAATATCAAGGCATTTTTTATGTATATATCCATCACATTTACACGTTTTAAAATAAAAAGTTTGGTTATTTAATTTAATAATTTGATCAAGGCAAGTTTCATAACATATAAAACATTCATTTTCCTCATTTTTCTCATTTTTGTCTTTACTATCTTCATATTCATCTTGTTTATTATAATAATTGTGACATATGTTAAATAACATATATACTATTATGTATTATTATAATAATTATATTAATTTTCTCTTTTTCGTACCACCTTTTTTACTTTGCATTTTCCGAGTATTTTTCTTTTTAATTTGTTTATTTTGTTGTTGTAAATCGTGTTGTTTTACTAAATCTACCAATTTATCGTGTAAATCATCATTTACAATTTTATTATCATCTTCATCATCACTATCACTAATAATATTTTTATATTCTCCTCCAAACATTTTATTATGATAAGAAAGTGCCCAATTTGGTACCGCCATATCATTAAAAAGATCAGAAACTAACTGAGTACCACCTTTTTGATTATTATTAATTGTCATAATGGGTGATATTCCCTCTTTCATCATTATTGAATTAACACTAAACCCACCAGTATGTATTCCTTTTTCTATATCATTATTAAATATTAATTCATTTGCATCGAGATAACTCATATAAAATACTTATATAATTTAATTATTAGAATACCGCTTTATTTCTGGACATTTTTTAACACTTCTGTTTTGCTTTAAATGATTTATAATCAATTCAACTTGGGACTGATTTTTGATGACTTCTCCTAAAGTTTTTTCGACATATTTAAATGTTAATGATTCGGTTACAGTTGTATTGACAAATTTTAATTTACCGTCGCTGATTTGGATAGTAGAATTAGAGAGATTATTGGAGGAAGCATATTCTATAATATTTTGTTCAAGATTATTACGTGTATCACGTAGTTCTTTAATCTGATCATTTAATTTTTTAATCTGATTATCAAGTGAAACCCATTGCTGGATATGATTTTCGAAACTCATTACTTCTATAAACTAAAAAATTAAAAAAATAATTATAATAAAACTTATAAAATCAGATTATAATTAAAATTATTTAATATCGTCGTGTTTTTTTACCGCGATTACGGCGTGTTTTCTTACCGTTTTTGCGTGATTTCTTACCTCCTTGTTTTTTGCGGTATGTTTGTTGCATTCCTAAAAGTGCAACAGGAACAACAGCTTGATTAATTACTTGTCCCCAAACTCCACCACGTTTTCCACGTTTTCCACGTTTTCCAGCAGTTTGAATTAGTGATAAGTCTTGACTACTAGGCATATTTGGTTGTACTGCATTTTGTCCTTGTGCACCAATAATGGTATTACTATTTATATTTCCATAAGGACCAGATGTACTAAATACTCTGTCAAATTGAGCATTTTGATTACCATTTACATATTCTCCATAACTAGCAGCAGAACTATATGATGAACCTCCTCTTTTGGTTTTACGATGACTTGAGCGTGCCATACTTATATAGATTACTGAGAATAAAATATATTAGGCTAAGAGTTAAAATATTTTATATTTAATGACGTCTATTTGTTCTACGTCTATTTTTACGAGATTTCTTACCTCCATTTTTCTTACGACGATACGTTTGTTGTAAACCTAGAATTCCAAAAGGAACAATACCTTGGTTAATTATTTGTCCTAAATATCCTCCGCGTCTAGTTGTTTTCTTTCCCATTATATATATAATAACTAAAATATTTTTTGTAATATTGATTTATTACGCAACAAAATAATTAATATTACTAATATTGCTAAAATCATCACAAATATCATAAATACTAATGCAACTGTTATATAAATATATGGATTAATTTCATATAGTATAAAATCTATTACTGGTTTAAATAATAATTTGAATTCATTTTTTATATCATCTCTCTTTAAAATATCTAAACATTGCTGAACCAATGAGTCTTTCATACAAATTATACATAAAAATTAATTATAATTTATGCGTGTTATAAGATTTAAATTTTTCTATTATTACCATAAATAATGGAAAATATTATAGAACCGAATGAAACATTCGATTTTTCAAAATTATCTTTAGCACATCCATCAGGTATTCAGGGCGGTGCTTATTTTACCAAAATAGAATATAACAGTAAACCATTGTATATACAAACCGCTAAAAGTTTAACTAGACAAGGGTTTGTTAAAACTGGAAAAAAATATTATTGTGACTTAATGTTTGATAAAAATGCGGAAACATTAATAAATTGGTTTGAGAATTTAGAAATCAGATGTCAAAAATTAATATTAGAAAAAAAAGATGCGTGGTTTCAAAATACGTTAGAAGAAAGTGATGTTGAAAGCGCTTTTAATTCTATAATACGTATATATAAATCAGGTAAGTACTATTTAGTAAGAACAAATATTAGAAATAACCACACTAATATGCCGTCTATTAAAATTTATGATGAAACCGAAATTCCACTAACAATGAGTGATATTACTAATGAAACAAATATAATTTCTATTTTAGAAATACAAGGTATTAAATTTACTTCCAGAAATTTCCAAATAGAAATTGAATTGAAACAAGTTATGCTTTTAAATAATGAACCTATTTTTGATAATTGTTTAATTAAAAAAGATAAACCATTTAAATCATTAGGCGACTTAATAATCCAAGAAGAAACAAATAGAAATCCTAACAGTTTAGGAGATTTATCCGAGGAAAATAATTTAAACTCTAATAGTTTAGAAGTGTTGGATGATTTAATTTTAGATACAGAAAATGAAGATACTAATAAAAATTTAGAAGAATTTAAAGAAAAAGAACTAGAATCATTAGATGTTATTTATAATGATGTGTCTTTGGATAATACTAATGTATTGTCTGATATTATTATAGAAGAATTAGTTGAGGACGATGTTAATGAATTGAAAGAAATAAAAGTTGATTTAAATTTAGACAATTTAGAAACAGTACATCTTAAGAAACCAAACCAGGTATATTTTGAACTATATAAAGAAGCTAGAAATAAAGCAAAAGTTGCAAAAAAAAATGCCATTTTAGCTTATTTAGAAGCTAAGAATATTAAGAAGACTTATATGTTAGAAAATTTAAATGATAGTGATAGTGACTTTGATGCCGAAATTGATGATGTTTCAGAAAGTGAATTAGAAAACTTATAAATATTTTTTCAACGTAAAGTATTTTAGAATACTTTTAGTAAAAACTATCATAAATTTAATTTGCTGAATATTTAAACACGAATAATTAATATGTATTCTTAAAATTATTTTATCATTAATTTTATATAATGACTGTCTCTTTAAAGAAACTATGGAATGACTATGGAGTTGGAGCTATTATAGTTTTATTAATTATTGCGTACGGTGTTAGTATGTTTGCTGGTTATCTAGGCGCTAAGGGTACACCTGGTTATGAACGTCAAACTATGATGCAACCTCAATACAAAAATACAAACTTACAGGCTTCTGCTGGTGTTCGCCCTGCTGACCCAAATGGAAATGAAGTGTTCGCCTCCGCTAATGGGGTTCAAACTAGCTTACCTGGAGTTCCTTCCTCTTGCTCTACACCTCAAATCCAAAATCCAGCAGAACTTTTACCAAAAGATAGCAATAGTCAATGGGCTCAATTAAACCCTTCTGGTAAAGGTGAACTATCTAATATTAATTTGTTGAAAGCTGGATACCATATTGGCATTGACACTGTTGGACAAAGTTTGAGAAATGCTAATCTCCAAATCCGTTCCGAACCTCCAAATCCACAATTGAGTGTTGGTCCTTGGAATCTAAGCACCATTGAGCCAGATTTTATGAGACCACCTTTGGAATTAGGTTCTGGTGCTCAATAAGCATTATGCATAATTATTTTTATACCGGATTATAACTAATTTGATAAAATATTATAAAATATTTTATTATAATATGATTAACAAAACTACCAAACCTTTAAATAAAAATAAAGAATTAAAGCTTATAACTAAAAATGAAGAAAAACAAATGAATTTAATGATGGATGACTGGTGGGAATTGCAGAAAATGGAAAAAAATAAGGGTTACAGAAAAAACAAATCTTATATAAATAAAAGAAAATCATTAAAGCGTCGTGCTGAAAAAGTTGATAATATAATTAAAAAATATAATAAAAAAACAAAAAAAACATAAATTTGTAATGTGAAAACTTTAAATAATAACAGCTAAAAATCACATCTTAATATATCTATGATTAATTCAATTATAAAAAAATTGATTTTATTTTTAATTATTTTCAGAAACATTAAAAATAAAATGAACAAAAATTTAATTCTAGAAGATGCTAGTGGAAAGCTTATTGATTTATTTCCTAATTCGAAATTGAATACTATAAAAACAATAAAACCAAAGGTTATTACTGAAGATTTGGGAAAAATATTTGAAATGGCTATTTGTTTATTATATAATACACCGTTTAACGGAAAATATAAATATAGTATGTTAGCTGCTGAAACTCTTTCTAATAAAATATCAAATCTTAAAAATTTAATTCCTAATAATATCATACATACTGCAAAAAATGGGTCTAGATATGATTTTACTTTAACAGATGGAGTTGAGGATGGGGATGAATACCTTAGTGCAAAAACAACCAAAAAAGGTGATAAAGTTTGTCCACAAGTTATTGGTCAACCTAGTAAAAAAAAATTTTGTTCCCATTTTGAATTAGATAATTCTATAACTACAAATGATATTAAATTATATATACAAGAAAATGTAGGTAAATTGCTAGAAAAATACTTTGAATATACATTTGATTGTCCAATTATATATTATAATGAACACCAAAACATTTGTTTATTAATTAAAAAGAGAGAAAATATAAAATGGTGTCAAGAACACATTGAATTTAGTCATATCATAAAAGGTAAGGAATGGAATGAAAGTACAAGTATTAGTAGTAAAGGTATAACTTTGGGAGAATTTCAAGTACATAACCACCGTGATAATATTAAATTTAGATGGAATTTATTGAGTTTACTTAAAATGTTTGAGAGTAATTTTGAAGTGACAAAAATAATAAAATAAAAATAAATAATAAAATAAAAATAAAAAATAAATAAAATAATATAAATATTTTTTATAGTATATGGGAACCGATTTAATGGCTTTACGAAAACCTAAAATATTATTAGATAAAAGAGATGATGATTTTGATGATGAAGTATATCCACAAAGAGAATGTATTGATTCATATCGTATATGGTCAACTTGGAGAAATTCTGATGTAAATAGTTGGCCGAAATGTTTACAGAATTTTTGGTGGCATATTTATGATTACGATTCTGGACAGTACTATGCGAAAAAAATTCGTCAATATTACCCAAATGATAAAGAATTAATACTGTTTGCATCTTGGTTAGAAACATTTGATACTGATGTTATATTTGAATTAAGTTTTTAGATTAGTTCCATTTCAATTTCCACTATTAAATTTCCTGTTTTAGTAGTATCAACAACCCATATATATTCTTCTACAAATTTTTTATCTACATTTTGCTGTGCTTTAAATTTTGTATATTTAATTTTATATAATTTAACCAATCCTTTTAATAATAATATTTTTTTTATTTCCTCAATATCTAAAAGACCTTCGTTATTATAAGACAGTATTATATAATTACACCTTAAATCTCGTATTAAATTTGTAAATGCTTGTTTTACTTCTCTCTTTTTACAGAAATCACTTTTGTTATAATTTTTAATTAAAGCAGTTTTACCTGTCAAGACAATACTTTCATCATATAGTGCAATATAATTTAAAGGTGAATAATTTGCACTATACTGTCTCTGATTGTATGGTGGGTCTATATAAATTACATCATAGTATTGATTATCTATTTTCACTAACGTTTCAGCTAATTCATTATAGACATTGTTTTGTTCCTTTAAATCTGTTTTAGTATGAATTGGTTGTATAATAAGTGGTTTTATTGCTGTTTTTTTTAATTCTTTCAAGTATGCACCATAAACACACGAAGTATTTGCAACTTTATCAATAGAAACTAGTAAAGAAGCTAATACAAAGTAAAACTCAACTTGAGTAATTTCTTTAAATTCTAAAAGATATTGTATATAACTTCTTATGGCATCCGTTTTTTTGGCATTCTCATTTGTAAAAAACATTCTTTCACAATTAGGATTAAGAGAGAAATTATTATATATTATTCCTTCGAGAGGTGTTTTTAATCCATTACATACATCTATTATATTTTGTATGTTTTCTGTATAATTACATTTTAATAAAGCATAGTTAATAACATAACTATAATATTCTAGATCATTTGCATTACATATGTTAAAATAATTTGTCATATTGAAACCAACTGTCCCTGTTCCTGCAAATAAATCCATAAAAGTTTTATTACTCATATCAGCAATATTTTCTTGACAAACAGACAGAATACTATTAAATAATGTATGCTTACACCCAATATAATTCAAAGTATTCATTTTCATTTTTATTTATACTATAAATATTTTTAAATAATTCAATTTTATTTAATAATATTAATAACTACTTATATATATGGAAAAACACAGCATATTTTTTTATATATTTATAGCATTTGTTTTATTATTTTGTTTAAGAATTTATTATGAATCAGATGCTTTTAATTTAAAATGTATTATTGCATCTAGTGACGGAAATCGTTATTGTGTAAGAGAGAGAGAGAAACTAGAATTAGCGGCAAATTTATTAGCACAAGTAACCCAAAAAATGAAGGATATGGTACTATATATGAAAAAAACACATCCAAAAGACCCTCGAACAATAAGACTTGTAGAAGGTTTCAATCCTAAACGAATAAGTGAAACGCTTCCGACAAGTGAGTTGACTGCCTATAGTGAAAACAAAGGAGAAAAAATTGCATTTTGTTTAAATACTTCAAAGGAAGGTAACAAACTTATCGATATAAATACACTAACTTTTGTAGCACTTCACGAATTATCTCATATAATGACAGAATCTATTGGCCATAAACAGGAATTCTGGCAGAATTTTAAATTTTTACTACAAAACGCTAAAGAAGCTGGTATTTATATTCCAGTAGATTACAAGAAAAAACCAAAGCAATATTGTGGTATGAGCATAAATGATAACCCTTATTATGATTTAGTTTAAATATTTTATCTAAAAATATGATTTAAAGAAATAATTGTTAAATTATTAAATGCATCAAATATCTGAAACAACTTCTATAGATAATACAGTAACTGTTTTAAATGAAATAGATAATTATAAAAACATAAGTAGAATAATTGATAATTTTACGGATTATAAGTCATTTGACATAACAAAAAAAAGAATATGTAATATTATTGATAGTATCAATCCTATTGGTACAGAATTATTATTAAATATAATATTTGAAAAATTTAAGTATAATGAATGGCAAATAAAATTAGGTGCTATTGATATTTTAAATTATTGCTCATTTAAAAATCCACAAATGATAAGTTATTATATTCCTGAAATTATTGAAAACCTCATTAATTTAACAAGTGAAGTTAAAAAAGAAATTAAAGTAGCAGTTAAGAGTTGTTTTGAACAAGTTGCAAAAACGATTGACAATGTAGATATTATTCATCTAATACCAATTGTTATATCTGCATATTTAAATCCAAAAAACGACACTCAAAATGCTCTGGATAAATTAGTTAGCACTCCATTTGTTAATGATATTGACCTCCAAACTCTTGGGTTTTTAACACCATTATTAATTAAGTCTATGAGAACAAGAAAGATGGTCTATCAAAGAAGAGCAGCGGTAGTTATAGAAACACTTTGCAAATTAATTAAAAGTCCCATATATGCCAAAATTTTTTATCCCAGATTAGCTCCAGAATTAGAAAGAGGTAAAGAAGAAATAGCAGAAATTGAAATTAGAAAAGTATGTGATAACGCACTTAAAACATTAACAAATATATACAATTTAGGTCTTAATAAAGAAAAAGAACAATTTACATATGAAGAGTGTCAAATCATATTTAATGAATTTTTAAAATCAAAAACGCAATATTTTAATACTGAAATAGATAGTGAGTTAATTAAAATAATTTTAAATTACAGTTGTCAACTATGCTATATACTATGTAAAAATGAATTGTTAGAAGATTCTTATTGGAAACTGAGTATAAATGAATATTTTAATTATATTTTACTACATACCGATTTTGAAAGTATTTGTAGTGAATTAAAAAATGAAATTACCAAAAATGTTATTATTGACCAATATAATCCGGAAGATGATGAGGAAAATTTGTGTGATTGTATGTTTTCCCTAGCATATGGTACTCGAGTACTCTTACACCAAACTCCTTTTAAAGTAAAAATTGGTAGGAAATATGGTTTAGTAGGCCCGAATGGTGCAGGTAAATCAACTTTGATGAAAGCAATTGCAAATAAAAATTTGCAAGAATTTCCGGAAGATTTAAATTGTATATATGTTGAACACGATATTCAAGGTAATAAGTCAGATTTAACTGTATTAAATTATGTATTATCAGATGAGAAGGTTATATCAAAAAATCTCTCCACAAGTGAAGTAAATAATTCTTTAATTGAGATAGGTTTTGATGAAAATATGATAAATGGTCCTGTTACAGCATTATCAGGAGGTTGGAGAATGAAATTATCATTATGTAGAGCTATGATGTTAAATCCGGATATGTTACTATTAGATGAGCCGACTAATCATCTAGATGAATTTGCAGTAAAATGGTTAGTTAACTATGTAAATAATTTGAGCAAAACAACTTGTTTAATTGTATCACACGATACGAAATTTCTAGACAATGTATGTACAAATATTATTCACTATGAAAATCTAAAATTAAAATTATATCGAGGAAATTTGGCAGAATTTGTAAAACAAAAACCAGAAGCTAAACAATATTATTCACTAGTTAGTGATATATTATCCTTTAACTTTCCTGAACCAGGACCACTAGAGGGTGTTAAATCATTAAGTAAAGCCGTAGTAAAGATGAAAAATTGTTATTTTCAATATCCGAAAGCTCCAAAACCACAACTTATTGATGTTAGTATACAAATCTCATTAGCAAGTAGAGTCGCAGTAGTTGGAGTAAATGGAGCTGGTAAATCAACATTAATTAAATTATTAGTAGGTGAACTAGAAGCAGACCAAGGAATAATTGAAAGACATCCAAATGTAAGAGTGGCTTATGTTGCTCAACACGCATTTCATCATATAGAAGACCATCTTGAAAAAACACCAATTGAATATGTTATGTGGAGATATAGAGGTGGTTATGATAAAGAAGCATTAGGTAATGAGTCTTTAACAATGACTGAAGAAGAGTTAGAAGCAATTAAAAAACGCGCAAAAGAAAATAAAGAAATGTTTATTACTGAATTAATTGGTAGAAGAACAGGAAAGAGAGAACACGAATATGAAGCTAAAAATGATAGTCTTGATATAACACAATGGTTTGGTAAAAGTGAATTAATACAAATGGGTTATGAAAAATTAGTAAAAGAAAAGGACCAACAAATAGCAATGGAATCACTTTTAGGACAAAGAAAATTAACCACAAATGAAATACAAAAACATTTTGATAATTTTGGACTAGAACCAAATTTTGCACAACACAGTAAAATTGGAATGTTAAGTGGAGGTCAACGTATGCGATGTACATTAGCGGGTTGTACGTGGGGATTACCTCATATTATTATTCTTGACGAACCAACAAATTTTTTAGACCGTGATAGTCAAGCTGCATTATCCGGTGCAATTAAAACATTTAAAGGCGGGATTTTGGTAATATCACATAATTCTGAATTCTATGAAAGTATTTGTAGCGAAAAACCTGAAAAATGGTTATTAGAAGGAGGTAAATTATCTGTAATGGGAGGTGAATGGATTGAAGAAGTTGAAAAAGCAAGAAAAAAAGCTGAAAAAGAAAATGCAAAAAAACTAAATTTTGACCAAGATGAAGATAAATTTGATTCTTTGGGAAATAAAATAGAAGCGGTAAAAGAAAAGAAGGAATTAAATAGAGCTGATAGAAAAAAATTAATGAAACAGAAAGCACAAATGGAAAAAGATGGATTAGATACTTATGAAATTGATAAATTACTTGGATTAGATGAATAAAATATTTTACACCTGTTTACATTTACTACGAAGTGAAATGCTGATTATCTGCTCGGGAAAACATTTTTAAAAATACTCAAATCTTTCATATTTTTTTTACTATAATAATCGATAACCTCGTTTTTTTGATTACCATCATCAAGCCTTTCAAGAACAGCAATTAGTAATCCAAATGCTTTTCTATACTCATTTTTACTTATAAAACTATCAATATTTTTTATTGAGCCTGAAATAAATATTTTATCATTTTCTTCTTTGGTTTTTTCCATTTATTATTATATACAAAAATACTTTTATTATGTTTCTATATAATAATAAATAATCGGCGTTTGAAATGTTAAAAGGTTTAAGAAATATTTTGTAAATAATTATTTATACATTCAATCATTTGATTTATTATTGTTAATTCTTCCAGTAATTTTTTATGTTCTTCACTATTCTTATCATTTATTTTAGTTATCTTACTTAATTTATCCACTGTTGTAGCCATAGTTTTTTTTAAAAAAAGTTGACAATCTTCTTTATTTAAATATACTGTCATAAATACTATAATATAAATGTTTCTATTTAATTTAATACTTTCCTAAATAATTAAATTAAAAATAATACTAACTTTATATATATGTCTACATCATTTAAAGCAAAAAAAACATCAGATAACAAGGAAACAAATAAAAATGAAAAGTTAGATTATGCACCTATTTATAAAGTTAACTATATGATAAATAACTCAATAAATACAATATATGTATTTAATGGCAAAAATAATGATATGACCAGTGAAGAAGAACTATTTAAGAGAATATTTAATGAAACAGAACTAGCAAAAATCAAATCCGAAAATATTAAAATCAAATTTTCAAATCACCAAATTCATTTTGATGATAGCATTGGTACAATTAAAATTAAAATTTTATTAGAATTAAAAAGTTCTGTTGCATTGGATGAAGTCTATTTATATTGTCAACAAATTGAATCATTTACTTCTGTTTCAGTATATAAATCTTTAACTCAAAATAAAAATTTAGAATTAACAAAAGTAAGATTAGACCAGTTTATTTCGAATATAGTTACTGAAGAAAATGGGCAACCTTTTACAAAGCCACCCAATAAAGAAATATATACATTTAATGATATTTTAGAAATGAATTTAGATAACAAAAAATATATAGTAAATAAAGTACTTGGACAAAAATTCTTTATTGTAGATAACGAATATCCGTATGTATGCAATCCATATGGTGTTAACGCATACGATACATTTTTTGAAAAGAACGCACGAAAAACTCTCTCTACATTAAATAGTCATCTACTTTTAACTACAGGTGATATAGTTAACAATAATATTTTTTTATGTATAGCAAAAGATGTGCTAGATTATGCAAGTAAAAATGACATATCTGAAGAAACAACAATAAAAATTTATTACCCTTTTTTGTATAATAAAAATATTAATGATTTGGATGATTTGAAATCAACAAGAGAGAAATTAATAGAAAATGATAAAAAAATTATTAACGAAAAAACAGTAAACGTGTTTAATACTATAGATATGTTTTATGATATATATAATTTACGAAAAACAAATATGAATTATCATAAAAAAGGTATTAAATTCGTAAAAGCAGTAGTAAAACCTGAATTTGATATTAATATACCACTTGAAGTACTTTTTAAAATAATTCACGCGACCGAATTAAACCCATTAATTAAGTATAATCCATCTGTCAAACAAGAAAATGTTTATAGGTTATTTACAGATAAGATTTCAACAGATGGACGAAAAATTCCATATTTAAAGAAAGCTTCTATATTTAAATTGATGAAAACTATTGGTAAGAATAAATCTGTTACAGTGTATATTGAAACAAATGAAAGTAATAATTCACAAAATTTATTATGTGAGTTTGATGAAAATGGCTATATAACAATAATATCAGAATTTAATACGGTAGTTAGTATTAGTGAAATAGATAACATTTTAAGGGATTATATTAATCCAATTATTGAAGAAATTAAAAATGTTTTAGAACAAAGTGGGTATAAGCTTAAAAAATTTAATAGTTTACACGATGAAAATGTTGAAATAAAACAGCTTACTTATGAAAGTCAAATTATAATAACAGAGTCTTTTGATATTGATAAATATAAAGGTTGTTTGAGTACTGTATTCACAAATGAATCGAATATGTATAAAAGTGGTATAAATTTACGTTTTAAAAGAGTATCAAATTTTAGTAAGGTTACTAGTCAAGAAGCATTTATATTAGAAAAATCAGAACAAGGTTATAGAGGTCAAGAAATAATTGAATTATTATTAGAAAATTTTAGCGATGATTTAGACCGTAAACAGGCAGAAGATTTAGTAAGAAAAGTAGCAAATGAAATACAACTAGAGAGAGGTGTAAAAAGGTCAGAAATAAGAATTAAAGAAAATCCTGGCTTTAAAACCACTATTACTCTTGCAAAGGAGACTGGTATAATAACAATTGTTATGGAAAATATTAATGATATTAATTATTTATACACTATTCCAATTTATTTAGACACAATGGTACGTTTAACCCAAAATAAAAAAAGTACAAAATATCCTATTAAAGAGATAAATAATTTATGTTCTGCTAATGAAAAAATAGTGGAAGTTGTGATTCCTGATATTATTTCTTCAAGTGAAGATTCATTCAATAAGAGTGAAATTATTTCGTTAGAAGATGAAGAAGCAGAATATAAAAGCTATAAAGATACACCATTTGGTACTGAAAAACCCAAAGGTGCATTTAGTTTATTTTATGATGAAGAAGATATTGAAGACGAGGAAGATAAATATAAAGGAGAGGGAGGTAAAAATAGTGAGTCTGAGTCATCCATTGCTAGTGAGTCTTCTATATCTAGTGCAAAATCTTCACCTGGTATTGAATCACCTGCAGTAGAGTCTCTTCCAAGTATTGTTAATTCTCCTGCAGTAGAGTCTCCTCTAAGTATTGTTAATTCTCCTGCGGTAGAGTCTCTTCCAACTATTGATTCATCACCAGTATTGGAATCTCCCGTCGAAAATAAATTAGAATCATTTAGTATAGAAACTTCTCCCATAATAGAATCGTTGTCACCTATAGAGAAGGTAGAAGAACCAGAAGTAGAATCTGAAACTGAAATAAAAGAACCTGAAATAAAAGAACCAGAAGTAGAATCTAAATCTGAAGAAAAAGAACCACAAGTAGAAGAACCTACTGTAGAAGCTGAAACACAAGAAAAAGAAAAAGAAGATGAAGAACCAGAAGAAGAACCTGATCAAGATAATTTCAGAAATATTGATGGAATGAAACTGAATAAACCTTATTATTTTCAAACATTAATTGAGAAAAAAGATCCTATACTAATTTTAAAAGAAGATACGCCGCAATTTAATTCATATTCACGAACTTGTAGGTCGGATATGCGAAGACAACCTGTAATTTTAACAGATGCGCAATTGGCAAAAATAAATAAGGAATTTAATGGATTTTTACGAGATGAAGATGTAATAAAATACGGTTCTGATCCTAAAAATCAATTTAACTATATATGTCCTCGTTATTGGTGTTTAAAAACAAACACAATTATAGACCCAAAGGATTTAACATATGTAACAAATAAAGACGGTAAAAAAGAATTAATACATCCTACCTGCGGCAAAGTTTTGTCACGAAATGATAAACAAGTTAAACCAGGACACTATATATATGAATTTTATGGAGATGATGAAAAGCGTTATCCCGGTTTTCAAACTGATAAACATCCTGATGGTTATTGTCTACCTTGTTGTTTTGATAAGTACAATACCGAAGGTAGAATAAAAGCCAAAGAACGTTGTCAACAAAAACAAACCATTGAAAATAATAAACAAAACAAACCAAAGGCAGAGGAAAAAGTAAAAGAGGAAGATGAATATATTAAAGGACCTGATAAATTTCCACTAGACCCTGGAAGATGGGGATATTTACCAGTAGAAATTCAAAAAATACTTCACGAGGTTAATGCTGATTGTCAAATAAGTAAAACTAATACAAATATTAAACAAGACCATCCTTGTTTATTAAGACACGGAGTATCAGTAAATAATAAACAATCATTTATATCTTGTATTTCAGATGTCTTATTTTTTGGAAAGAAAATGATAGATGAAGAAAATAAATCTTTTACAAAAGTAGCAAAAATTTTAACCATCAAAGAAATGAGAGAAAGAATTATAAAAGCAATTAGTATTGATTCTTTTATTAAATATCAAAACGGAAATTTAGTTACTGATTTTCACGATGTTCAATCAAAAGTAGATATTAATAAGTATACAAATTCTAAATTATATTCTAAATTAAATATGAATAATGAAGTAGATAAATCGTATTATACAAAAGTAATATCTGCTTATGAGAATTTTACGAATTTTATGAGCGATGATGATGCAATTATTGACCATACCTACTTGTGGGATATTATATGTATGCCGAATAAATACTTGTTTCCAAATGGTGTTAATCTCGTAATTTTTAAATTACCTCACGATGATATAACAAATAATGTTCAACTTTTATGTCCTACAAATCATTATTCAAGTGAGTTTTATGAAGCTCGTAAACCGACGTTAATGATGATTGTTGAAGAAGGATATTATGAGCCAATTTATTCATATACTGTTAGCCAAAATAAACTTATAATTGCAAAAGAATTTAAAGAATATGATCCACAATTATCGAAAACTATGCGAGCGGTATTTAAAGAAATAATTAAACCATTTTTTAATATGATATGCAGACCGTTAGAAAGTATGCCAAACATTTATAAAGCCAAACGTCCTTTGCTATTATACAATTTAGTTCAAAAATTAGATAAATATGAGTATAAACCTATTAAACTAGTTGTTAATTTTACAAATAAAGTTATTGGTGTAATAGCCGAAGAACCTGGTGTATCCGGGCGTACAGGTTTTATACCTTGTTACCCGTCTGCAATTGATGAGAATTTAAAACATAATCTTGATTACGTATTTATGACTGATAAAAATTTATGGAATACATATGAGAATACCGTACAATTTTTAGATAAATTAGAGAAAAGAAGCAAAAAAAGGCGCGAACAAGCTGATATACCTTGTAAACCTGCATTTAAAATTATTGAAGATGAGCACAGTATTGGAATCCTAACAGAAACAAACCAATTTATACAATTATCTTCACCTATTAGAGAAGAAGATATTAATAAGGATATAGATATACCATCTATATATAATGATAATTATATTGTTAATAGTAAAAATAATCCAATGGTATCCATAGATGTTACTATTGCAACAACGGATGATGTAGATAAAGAACGTGTTGATTATATAAAAAAAATTAAATTGGAATCTGGTTTTTACAATGTTTTCAGAAATACCATACGCATTTTATTAAATGATTATGAAAATGTGAATATAAGAGAACAAGTAGAGGGAGAAATGTTAAAAGAATATATAATTTATTCTGAAAAACTAATTAAAATTGATAAATTGTTGAGAGAGCTCGTAAAGGATAAGATTCAATTTATTGGAGATGATAACTATTATAAAGTAATTAATGATATAACAACATGTATAGTAAAAGATAAAGAAAAATGCCAATCTACACCAAATTTGTGTACTATAAGCGAAAATGGTAAATGTAATTTAATACTTCCTAAAAAGAATTTAATATCTGGCAAAACAAATGAAAACATTTATTATGGTAGAGTTTCTGATGAGTTAATTAGATATAATAGAATTAAATCATTTATGCTACAACCACAAACATATTTATTATTTGGTAATATTAGCTATAATTTAAGGGAAAATGAAATAATATTAATTCAATCTTTATTAAACCAAGAATATTTTGAAACTTTAACTCCAACTGTTGCAAATAAATATATAAAATTTAATTCATATGATGAAACAGAACCGTTAATGAGACAAATCTATGAAAATAAAATACCTTCACTTGACCACGCTATTGGTAGAAAAAACGAGAAAACGTGCACTAAAACCATAAATAATATTAAATCCAGTATATGGAAACAATGTTTTCCCGATTCATATAAAGAAATAGATTACACTAATATTAACTATTGTACTTTTAATATGATAATCGATTTAATCGAAAAAAAAACTGGTGAAAAATATAATGTTAATCAAATTAAAAATGACTTGTATAATGAATATAAAAAATATCTGGATAATTATAAAAGTAAAATACTAGATATCTTAATTTTAGAAGGAAAAAAAACATTGGGAGACCAAGTTGCAGCAGATACACTTTCTTTCTCAAACTTTATTTATACAGATAATTATTTCTTAACAACATTTGATTTATGGTTACTTGTTCAAAAATATGAAATCCCAACTATTTTTATTAGTCAGAAATTTATTTTACAGACTAAATATGAAAAAAATGCTTTTTTAGGTTATGGTAATATTAATGATAAATTTGCTTTTATACTTATACCAGGTTATAGACCTGAAAATGTACCATCATTTAAACTTATAGTTTCAAATGAGAATGATGTATTTATTTCGCTGAATAACTTAGACGAAAATTGTAAAGAGAGAATACAATATGCAATTGATAATAAAATTAGTATTAACGAATATTTGAATCATTTTATTAAACCAATATCCAGTTCATATGAAAAGAAAAAACCACTTAGATTGAAAATAGATTCAGAATCAGAAGAAATTAAAAAACCCAAAAGAAAACTCATTATTGAAGAGACTAAATCTATATCTCCTGAAGAATTCATAATAGTACCTAAGAAAAAACAAACGAAAAAGAAGGTAGTTTTAAAAGGAAATACAAAATCAAAAACTAAAAAAAATCTTAAAAAACTTATTATTGAAGAAAATAGTGAAAGTGGAAATTAAATATAATCTCTATACATCTTCTTCTTCATCTTCATCTTCTTCTTCATCTTCACCGTCTCGATTTGACGACGTATCATCATCATCATTATTATTATAAAATATATAATTACGATGAATATAATTTTTTTCATTATATTTTAAATGATCTGTTAAAAACAATTTGTTTTCTAATGGTACATCATTAAATAATATATGTTTATCATCATATTCAATAATCTTACCAGAAATTTTTTTCTTAAAATTATTAGTATATGTTATTTCTATCTTGTATTTTTTTCTCCCGAATGAAGGATTAAAATTGTAAAAATCAATTAATTTCTTATTTAATATAATTGTTGCTTCCTCTCTTTTATGTATTAATAACGAATAAACACTCGTACAATATAATAATAAGTAAGGTTTCATTATTTTAATTAATATATCATTCGGAAATGATGAATCAATATTTATATTATATCTTTGTTTACTATTCTTATATTTTGCATTAAATTGTGATAACATAGATTTAATCTCCATTTTTAAAACATTAGAACTAGATTTATAGACAAAATTTTTAATATTGTATTCTCTTAAAATGTATTCATTTTGTTTGCCGAAAATGGTTAAGTTAAAATCACACTGGAAAAATTTGAAAAAAAAATCAGGACTATAAAATGTATGAAACTTAATAAACATATAAATGTTATATAATATTGATTTTTCAAAAGGTAAATTATTATATGGATTTTTAATTGACACAGGTTCTGAAAAGAAATTTTGCGAATTAGTTAAAGATGTATTAATTATGTTTATTAAGTCACATATATGAAATAAATATTTTGAATTGTGATGTAATAAACAGAATACATTTTTATCATTTATATTAATTTCATTTAAACACATATCTCTATTTACTACAATTTTCGCCTTTTTATATTTATATTTTGCAATAAATGAATTTAATCTATGATATATACGTTGTACCTTACAAAAATAATTTATAAAATCTTCTCTATATTCATTTTTCATAAATAAATTTTTTAAGCTATTATTAAAAAAATGATATTTTATTGTAGTAGTAATTTTGTCATTGTTATTTAATAATAAATTAAAAAATAGTTTATGTATTTCTAATACGTTATCTATTTTATAGGATGGTAAAAAAATGTTGTTATCTGTATTAATAATATTTTTAATGATTGAACTAAAAGTAGTCATAATTATTATTATAAATTTATGTTTATATGATTATAAATTTATAATTTATTATATTCAGGTGAGGTCATCAGTATATTTTATAATTAAAATCCTGGGTTATAATTTGTATCTTTACCCAAATCAGTTGCTTTAATTGTAATAACATTATTTTGTATAGATATTTTATTAATTCCACATGATCCATCAGCATCTGTAGTTGTTCCAAAGAATTTTTCAATTTCTTCATCTACATCCATTGGTTTATATTCACTTACTGCTTCTAGCTTCTGCAATTCTTCAATATCAAGTACAACTTGAAATGCACTTGTTCCAAACATACCTTCTTGACCACACATTATATTTGCAGATATACCTCTTAGCGTATCAAGTTCTGCGTGTCTAGCTGCTTTCAAAAACATTTCAGGTGTCTCTTCAAAAGAAGCTTTGGCAATAGGTCCAATATTATCGTTATTAATACCATGTCTAAATATTGATATTAATTTATGTGTAAATGACATTCTATCTACAAGCACACTATAATTATGATAGTTAATATATGTTCCATCAAATTCTACTACATCTACTAATTCATTGTAAATAGTTTGTCTAGCAGCTTCAATACCAAGTACATTATATATTTCTACAATATCATTACTTACAGTTCTTTTATTATCAATAAAATCAAGACCTAATACATCTAATAAATTTGTACCAATCGTATCAAGTACCCAAATTTCTTGTTTTTTATATATTCCATTATTTTCTACCATATTGTCTAAAATCTTACGCAAAATAACCTTATTAATACCTTTGATTCCTCTTAAAACTACATTTTGTAGGAGCTGATCTTGAAAGTTCTTAAGTATATATATTTGATCTGACTGATCAAGTGGATTTACCTTCGTTTTCTTTTGTCCACCTCTACCTGTACCTGCTTTAATTACTTCATTCATTCTAATTCTAAATATCAATTTATCTGCGTTAAAATCGGAATAAACACACAATATTTGATTTTCATAACAATTATTTAATGTAAAATTTACATCATCCATTGTAATATTTTTCTCAAGCATAACTTCAGCATTCATTTCCATTCGAATAATCCATTTTGATTTTTCATTCTCGTCATTTTGTAGCGATACTTCTGAACATTCATTAAACATAGTTTCAAATGCACGATATTGTGCTATAGTATCCTTATCATCGTTTATTAATGTATTTAAATCATCTGGATCAAAACATACTTCAATCGATTTTACAATTTCTTCCAGTTTAGTGTGTTCTAACATATACATAATGGTGTGCGCCTTTTCTTTCTGTGTTTCATCTTCTGGTTTTAAATAAATACTTAGAGATGGATTTTTAATCTCACTTGATAATGATAAGATCTCTTCGATTCTTGGTACACCACGAGTTACATTTGATTTAGAAGCAACCCCTGCGAAATGAAAAGTATTTAACGTGTTGTGAACAATGACACCATAATCAGTCATAAAAGTTTGGGTTTTTGGAACAGTAAAATCATACACATAATTTGTTTGATCAGGTGTATAGTATTCTATACTTATTATTTCATCCCATAATACGTTTGAGTTTACTGCTTGCTCTATTAGTTTTAATTCATTTAAAATCAGATTTTTTTCAGGATGTTCATTAAATATATTATAATACTTTTCTAATGTTCTACGACCGATGGTTTCTTTATTTTTCCAAAATCCATAAGTTCTACTTTGGCCTGGTAGCTTCAACATTTTTCCACAATGTGCGACAATTTCACCCATTCCACTAATTTTGTCTATTTGTTCTGATAAGAATTTTACATCATTACGTTGAATAAATTTTACTAAATTTTCTAATTTGTCTGAGTGCAAAACACTGCCAATATTTTCTTGATATAGTTTTGCATATTTTGATGAAATATTTAAATGGTAAAGCAGAGAACCTTTGTTCATTTCATTCTTTAAATTTCCAACTATACCGAAATAATTTAATATTAGAGCTAAATCTTTTATCAATTGTTCGCTTCTACTGCAACATCTAATTTGATGATGGTTTTTATCACACTGAAAGTTGCCATCTCCGTCAAAATAACCTTGAAATAAACCCTTTTTGAACTCATTCGGTGCAGTAAAAGCAAAGTCTGGGATTCTTTTTACATAACTTCCATTTCCACAAGTATTCAACAATAATTTTGCCAACTTCTCGCAATTAAATTTGCTTGTAATTGATTTGCCATATTCGCCTTGTTTTTCAACAATACGACATTCTTTTCCAAATAAGCTAGCAATCCTCTTAGTATTTTCTATGTAATATTCAGAAATATTTGTAATCGAAATTTCATTATAGTTCAAGTTTCCTTCAGCTAAATAAGCACCAATAAACCATCCAAATAATTCATCTAGTTTATATGAATCATATGTATCCTTAATATATGAATTATCGATATGAGCACACACCGGAATACGCATTCCTTCTTTCATATTTGCACCAATTATTGGAATAACCTTGTGGTTTTCTCTAATTAAATGACTATGACTTGTGGTACTTTCAACAATTCTTCCACTTTTAGTAATTACTTTCATCATTTGTCCGTTTACAGGATGTTTGCTAATATGTGATATTTTATTCCAACTAGTTTTCTCATTCTCTGATACGCCAATAATATAATACTCGTGTTCTAAGGTTTCAATCATTGTTTCTACACTATTTTTATGACCAGTATTAAAGGTTAATTCTGGGTTTAATCTAATTATTTCGTCGCAAAATTCACCAATAATAATAGATTTAAATGTTATTTCATTTGTTGATTTATTTTTGATAACTATTTTATGTTGCGAATTAAATGGAACAGACATCTGGGTTGAAACTTCGCCAATACTTTGACCTGCAATCATTCCGACCATTTCACCTGGTGTAACAATCGCTCTTTTAAAATCCATTGTAATTGTATCCAGGAGTAAAGTCAATGCTGCTTTATTAAATCTTTTAACTATTAATAAATCTTTTGGAGATAAATAAAAGTAATATAAAGTTTTAAATAATTCTCTAGGTTTTGCATAATGATTTAATTCTAAATTTTTATAACAATATTCAATCATCTCAAATGCTTCTAATGGCGTTATATCTACTAATGATGAACTTGTAATATTACATTGTCCTTGTATATTATTAATTATATACGAAAATGCTACTGGACAGTTAACAATACTATCACTTTTATATTTAAAAACATTTTTAATAATAGATTCTCTCATTTCTATCATAAATTGGATATATTCCTCTGTTTTTTTCATAAAATCAATCAATTGTTTTTTATAACGAGTCATTGTATTTTTAATAAAGATATTTCCTAATATTTTAACCTTACTATTCTCTTCAGGAATTAAATAATGCGAATAAATATCTTGTGTACTCATTGAAACTAATGGTATCATTTGATTTTCTACTTTTACTGTATCAATATTATCATCACCATAAGAGAATTGTACTATTTTATTTTTATTTGTACGTATAGTCATATCATATTCTACTTTTAAATCTTCTAGACCTTTAATCAGTCTTCTTTGAATATAACCTGTAGTAGAAGTTTTTACTGCTGTATCAATCAGACCAACACGACCACCCATTGCGTGGAAGAATAATTCTTGTGGTGATAAACCATTAATATAAGAACTTTCTACAAACCCACGTGCACTTGGTGAGTCATCATATTTTGTAAAATGAGGTAATGTTCTGTTTTCAAAACCATATGGAATTCTTTTTCCATCTACATTTTGTTGTCCTAAACAAGAAATCATAAAGGAAATATTTAAGTCTGAACCCTTAGAACCAGCATTGACCATCGTTACAAATCTATTATTTTTATTTAAACTTTTTAATCCAATTTTACCTGATTCTGATGTTGCTTGATTTAATATACTATTGACTTGTGTTTCAAACTCTTCTTCATTGGTTTTACCAGTATTATTTTCAAATATACCAATTTGTGTTTGGTCTATTAAATTTTTAACATCTTGCTTCTTTTGTGTAATGACTTTAATGATTTCATCATTTGTTTTTTGATCTGATATTAAATCACTAACTCCTACACTAAAAGAACTAGTTACCATATATTCTGTCACAATATTCTGCAAATCATCTACAAATTTGGCAGAGGCAAAGTTTCCAAAATCATTACATACTCTTTGTAATAGTCCTTTAGTTGTTGCACCTAATACACTCTTGTCCATTTGACCTCGAATATATTGTCCATCTCTTATTTCTAAAATGGCATTCGATGTTTTGGCATCATCTTTGTCCTCTTTAAATGCCTTTGTCTTGTATTTCATTGACAATGGTGGCATTATTTGAGATAATATGTCAAAATTACTTACTGTACCATTCTTTTCTATTGCTTGTAATAATTCTTTCTCATTTACATTATTAAACATCATTAGGATATTCATTGCATCTCTTGGTGTAAAATGAATACCAGCTCTTGTAAACTGATACGACCCAAGCATTGAATCTTGATATATACCTATGATTGATGTGTTATTTGCAGGACTTATTATTTGATACGGTACTGCTGCTAAATTTTTTAATTCGGCCTCGGATTCTGGATCCTGAGGCATATGCAAATTCATCTCCATCTGGAAATCCCTTATCATTTCTGATAAGGATGGAATACACCTTGTGCCTCATCCGGTTGATTAGACCATCATTTGAGACCCGCGAACATCTACTCTCTGAACCTTCCCCAATGCTCTATCATAACGAGTGTAGGGGCTTGGCTGCGGATTGACCAATCCTTCACATTTTTACCTTTGGGTACGACTATTAATCGTGTTCCTCACAAATGTTTCCAGTTGTGAGTGGTAGTGAAGGCTCTAAGGTTGTTCCCGCAATTTGAACGCGTTGCCATTCGAATTGAATGACTAGACGATTATATTGATTCACATATGAATCAGTAGATATTACAACGTTTTCCCTATTAAGTATTATCTACAACTTAATCGGCGTTCGCCTGTTGGGGACAAGATGATTTACATTTGTTTATCCCCATCGAAGTCGGCATTATACGGCTTTGTCCACCATATTCTTACCATTTCTGGTAAGATTGGAATACACCTTGTGCCTCATCAGGTTGGTTAAACCATCATTTGAGACCCGTCGTCATCTACTCTCTGAACCTTCCCCATACTCTTACCATAACGAGGTTAGGGGCTTGGCTGCTGATTATCCAATCCTTCACTTTTTTACCATTGGGTACGACTATTAATCGTGGTCCTCACAAATGTTTCCAGATGTAAGTGGTAGTGAAGGCTCTAAGGAACTCCCAGTCAGTTTGGCGACGTCGCAAAATAAATCAATAAATACTTGAGGCAAATCAAGTTTATTTTCTATATGATACTCAGCTAGTTTTTTATAATGTTGTTCTACTTGTGATTTTATAATTTTGTTATTCTTTGATAAATTTTCTTTAACAGATAAAGGCATCGTATTTCTCCAATTAAAAGCTATTAGTTGTTGTTGTTCATTTTCTAAATCGAAATGTGATAATGGAATTATATGGTCTATATGCCATACTTTACCACGATTATCAAGAGTATACCCAGAGTCATTTTTTAATAACCAATTTAAATATTCTTGTACATTACAACCTAAATATTCAATTGTGTGTTTATTTTTTTGCTTTAATGCAGTAATAATTCTTGAACGAATAACTCTTTTCATTTTTTCTAGTGGTTCATCTCTTTCACAATCTTTACATTTTAAACGATTGATTCGAAATTTTGATTTATTTTTTATATTATCACAACAACTACACTTTTTATTGTCAATTCCGAATTCATCTTCTTTTTGTTTATATTTTTCAACTATTTTTTTTTGTTTGAATTCTGTAACTTGTTTAATTATTTTAATACGATGCTCTTCATTTGTTTTATATTTCATTTTCCTTTTTTCATTATTACATTCAATACATATTTTTCTATTTTTAATAAATAATGTTAGCAATTTAAATTTGCTACAAACATTACATTCTTGTTCTGTTACATTATCTATTTCTAATGCATTATATTTTTCTCTACTTCTAACATTTCTACATTCCTTACATATATTGCGTTTAGGAATAAACATATTTTCTATTTTTGTTATACCACATTTTGAACAACATTTTTCTATAAGTTTCGTATCTGTTACTTCCATTTTATTTATTTGTATAAAATTCTTTATATAGTTTTCTATTTTATATTATTTGCCTCGATTATTTATTTGATTTATCTCACTAGGGGGTAACACGCTTTTAACGCCCCCTGTTGCCGACACAAAGTCTATCGGCTACATTCATTCTAAACGTATCTCCGCGCTTCATAATACGAGCAATATGACACATCATACTCATTCTATGAAGGGTAGGTTGACGATTAAATAGAATAGGGTCTCCATCCATCATATGACGATGAACAGTATCCCCATCTTCCAATATAATAGATTGTCTATCCAAATAATATCTTAAGGTAATAGACTCTCCATTTGATTTTTCTAATATTTTGGCTCCAGGCCAGACATCAGGTCCATTTTGTACTAATTTTGTCAAAAACGCTTTGTTAATTTTATTCACTATTACTGGTTTCGTAATATTTTTCGCGATTTTCATAGGTATACCTAATTCACGAATGGAAATATTTGGGTCCGCAGTAATAACAGAACGTGCACTATAATCCACACGTTTTGCCATCAAATTTCCTCTCATACGCCCACCTTTTCCATTTAATCGATCTTTAATCGACTTCAATGGTCTACCCGAACGTTGTGCAACAGATGCTACACCTGGAATCTTATTGTCGACTTGTGTAGCTACATAATATTGCAATACTGTTGTCCAATCGTCGATAACATTTGCAGCCGCATTGTTTTGAATTTTATCTTGTAATGTTTTATTTGTTTTTATAATATTTACCAAAATATGACTTAAATCATCTTCCGACCTTTGTTGTGCATCGTGCTTAACAGATGGTCTTACAGCAGGTGGTGGTACAGACATAACTTGACAAACCATCCAGTCAGGTCTAGAATAGATAGGACTAAAACCCATAAATGAAACATCGTCATCAGACATCCTCTTAAATATTTTTAAAACCATTTCTGGTGTTACTTTTATTATAATTGGTTCTGCTTCAGATTGTTCATTTTTCCATTCTGCAAATATAGTTGCAAGTCCTTCTTTTCTAATTTTATTTGGTTGTAATGTACCACAACCATCATCTGTATCTTCACCACAACGCTTAATTTTACTTGCTAATGAAAATACATATTTCCATCTACCATCCCCTTGTAGTTTCAATGCCTGTTTATATTTTTCTTTACTAACTAAAAGTTTACTACATTTAAAACAGACACAACGCATACATTTTAAAATAGTACTTAAATATTGTATATAAAATACAGGACGGGCTAATTCTATGTGTCCTGCATATCCAGGAGTTTGCATATAATCAAGACCATCTGTAGGGCAAATTAATCCAGGTTCTAAAACTCCCATACGCGGGTCAAATAAACCACCAATCACAGGCTTATTATTTATATATGTGTCTCTACTTGTTATTTCAGCAACAGAAGCCTTTCTAATTTCTTCTGGTGATAAGATACTAAATTGGATTCCAATTACTTTTGAACAGTTATTCGACATATTATTTGAACTTGAGTATTTGGACATCTCTCTTATATTATAATACAATAGATTTATATTGTTTTAATTTAATCAATTTTATTTTTATATTACAAAAAATATAATTGATTAATTTATCTTTATATATTTTTTAATATTAATTAATTATATATTTTCAGTATTTTGAAAACTTATTAGAAACGATATGTATAGTTATTATAAAAATTTAAATATAATTGATTTTAATTTAAAATTATAACCAGAAGATATATAACAAATGGTACGTGACACTAAAACAAAAAATAGTAAAAAAGAACAAAATAAGCAAATGAAAAAACGTGAGGAAATTACAAAAAAACAAAAGAAAAATAAAGAATCAGATAGTGATAGTAATGATAGTAATACCGATAGTGATAGTGAAAAAGACGAAATGGATGTTCACGAACTAAGAAAATATATACAAAAAATATTTCCATCCAAACATATGGAGAAAAAAATAAAGGCAGGAAATAAACTTAAAAAAAATATAAAGCATATGGACGATGTTGAAGAAGAAGATGAAGTTAGCGAAAATGAAGACAGTGAAGAAGAAGAAAAAGTGAAAAGGATACCAAAAAAGAAGAATCGAAAAATTAAAAAAAAACAAATTGTTGTATCGGATGATGACGATGAAGAATGGGCAACTGATTCTCCCTCATCCGAAGAAGAAAATACAAAAAATAGACGTTCTGATAGAATCAAAAATAAGGGGAAAAAAACAGATTTAGATTCTGAAGAAGATTCTGTTTATGAAGAAGATGATGATAGCGAAGAAGAAGAGAATGATAATAAAGTTAAAAGTTCTAATAAATTAAATATCATATTTACAATTGGTGGTGTTGACGACGAAGAAGATGAATGGGATAGTGAAGATGAATATGATTCTGATTATGATGATTTTGAGAATTCTGATAATATTACAGAGGATGAAGATGCGTCTGTTTCATCTGCTTCTTCCAATGAAGAAAAAGAAAAAGATAAAAAGAAAGATAAAAAAGATAATAAAAACAAGGATAAAAAAGATAAGAAAAAAAGTAAGAAATTACTTAAGAATGAAGAAGAAGATAATCCATTAGCGGTTGATCTTCTTCCAAAAGATAAAACATCTGACGAAGTTCTCTCTAAACTAAAAGAGATATTACTTATTAACCCAAATGATAATTCTATAAAAAAATGTATTGATGTATATGAATCTGACATTAAAAAACAAAAAGTTAAACAAGATAAAAAAGAGAAAAAATATAAGGCAAAAAATTTAAGAATTTTTAGAAAAATAGTACGTGATAAAAATACAATGAATGATTTCTCTTTTTATGAAAAGCTTGATGTATCAGACCAAAAAAAAATAATAAAAGAATTAAGAGAAATCAATAAAATAACAAGAATAGAAAAACCGTATAGAATGACTCTACTTGAATCTGAAATTCCTGTTCAGTTTAAAGCTGCTGCAATGAAAAAAATAAATTCGCTTAGATATATGGAACCGGGAAGTGGTGAATTTTATAAAATTAAAAATTGGGTTGACACTTTTATGCGTATTCCTTTTGGAAAAGTGGATGGGTTACCTATTTCTATAGATAATGGTGTAGAGGAATGTCACAATTTTATGGAAAATGCTCAAAATATTTTAGATTCGGCTGTATATGGTTTAAATGATGCAAAAATGCAAATTATGCAAATGTTAGGCCAATTATTAACTAATCCGAAATCTATTGGTACTGCTATTGCCATTCACGGTCCTCCAGGTACTGGAAAAACCAGTTTAGTAAAAGAAGGTATTAGTAAAATTCTAAATAGACCGTTTGCTTTTATTGCCTTAGGTGGAGCTACAGATAGTAGTTTTCTAGAAGGTCACGGTTATACATATGAAGGTAGTACCTGGGGTAAAATTGTACAAATATTGATTGATAGTAAATGTATGAATCCAGTTATTTATTTTGACGAACTTGATAAAATAAGCGAAACACCTCGAGGTGAAGAAATTGCAGGAATATTAACTCATTTGACGGATACTTCACAAAATTCACAATTTCACGATAAATATTTTGCTGAAATTAATTTTGATTTAAGTAAATGTTTATTTATATTCAGTTATAACGATGAAACAAAAGTGAATGCTATATTAAAAGATAGAATGTATCGAATCAAAACAAAAGGATATAGTGGTAAAGAAAAAACAATGATTACAAATAATTATTTATTGCCAAGAATTCGTGAACAAGTTAAATTTGTAAATGAAGATATTATTATTCCAGATTCTACCATTTCTTATATAATAGAAACACATTGTGATAAAGAAGATGGAGTTAGAAATTTAAAACGCTGTTTAGAAATTATATTTACAAAATTAAATTTATATAGATTAATGAAGCCAGGTTCTAATTTATTTAAAGAAGATATGTCATTAGCGGTTGAATTCCCATTTACTGTGACAAAGGATATTGTAGATAAGTTAATTAAAAAAGACACTGATAATCTAGCAACGTGGCGTAGTATGTATTTGTAAACTATTTAAAATAATTGTACAATTATATATATAATTTATTAATGAATCATAATCTATTATTAAAAAATAAGTATCAAAATATTTTAAATAATATTAATGAAATTATCTATATATACAATGAAATTAAAAATTATAATATACAAAATAATTTAAATGATACAATTACGGAGGAAATACAATATTATGAGGAAAAATATAAAGAATTATCCAATAGTATTTTGTATATAAATTCAATTATATACAAAGAATGTCAACATAATTATATAGATGATGAAATAGATATAACACCAGAATTATCACAACGTATAACATATTGTACATTATGTGAGCATACACTTTAGATATTAATTACATTTTTCTCATTTACAGCATCGCGTATTTTAAATGCCGAGTTATTCAGCAAAAAAATACCAGCGCTTCTTTTCGGATTAACTAAATTCTATATAATGGGTTTATTATTTGCTTACTTTGAGGATTGATTTTGAATGAGAAAATATAATATATTTTTTAATTATAAATATATTATATTATTTTGAACTTAAAGAAAAGAAAGTCGACATATTTTATTTTTTTCCCAAAAGTCTACGAGGTTTTCATTTTTGGACATTTATAAATGTCCATTTTCGAAAAGTCTAAATATTTTCCCCAAAAAAATAAATATCTGGTTTTTGTTACCATACTGAAAAATTAGCGTCTGACGACCAAAAAAATAATTTAAAATTTGTTACGATAAAATTTTAAACTTTATTTTGCAAAGTATTTAAAATTATTGTGTTGTCAATATTTAAGCAATGTTAGCAATCGCAAAATCGCCAAAAAATCGCAAGAAATATTTTTGTAAAAAATGTGACTATTTCACGTATAACAAATATGATTTTGATAAACATAATAATACCATAAAACATTTTGGCAATGATTTAGCAATATCGGCAATCGCAAAGTCTGAAAAATCGCAAAAAAATAAATTTATGTGTCCAATTTGTAATAAACAATATAAGGATAACTCTGGATTATGGAGACATAAAAAAAAATGTAATAACGGTGATCAAGACCTTAATAAAGTGGATGAAGAACCTCAACCAGCTGATAAAGACAAATTAATTGATTATTTAATTCACGAGCATACTGAACTAAAGAATTTAATTCTAGAAATTGTTAAAAAGGATTCGATTACAAATAATACAAATAATACTATTAATTCGCATAATAAATCTTTTAATTTGCAATTCTTTTTGAACGAAACGTGTAAAGATGCTATGAATATTATGGAATTTGTTGAATCTATTCAGATACAATTATCTGATTTAGAAAAAGTTGGAGAACTTGGTTATGTAGAAGGTATTTCTAATATTATTATTAAAAATCTTAATGGTTTGGATGTTACGCAAAGACCGATTCATTGTACCGATAAAAAAAGAGAAGTATTATATGTAAAAGATGAGGATTTGTGGCAGAAAGAGGACGAACAAAATAAAAAAGTTCGCACTGCAATTAAGAAAATTTCGGATAAAAATATGCGTTTAATACCACAATTTCAGAAAATAAATCCAGATTGTAACAAAAGTGAGTCAAAAGTATCCGACAAATATAATACTATTGTAGTTGAATCTATGGGTGGAAAGGGAGAAAATTATATAGAAAAAGAAAATAAGATTATTAGTAATATTTCCAAGCAAGTTATAGTTGAAAAAGATTCTTAGATTCTTAGATTTTTACTTTTATTTTGATAAAAGAGAGAAAATGAACATACTGATTGTTGTTACCATATCGTATTTGTATTGTGCCACCACATACCATCACCTTTTTTAACATCATATAGCCCCCTAAATATTTGAGATCGAGATAAAGGTACATTGCACCTATATTTATCTAAAGGATGTGGGTTTGTTTTTAATTGTGCTGCTAATGCTTTTTTACTAACTTTTTGTCTTTGTTGTAATGCATAATAAACATTAAATACTTTAAAGGATAGTTCTTTTATAGGTATTAAATCTTCATTTTTATCTTGAAAATCTCTTAAATATTCATTACAAATGGCAAACCCTGATATGTCAGCTAGATCTTCACCAATACCAATAGATGCATCAAAATTTACACCATCTCTTGCTGCATATACTTCATATTGTTTGATTACATCATCTTGAATAACCTTATATTTCTTTTTATCTTCAGTAGTCCACCAATCATTTAATTTACCATCCCATCCATATTTACTACCCATATCATCAAAACCGTGAGACATTTCGTGACCAATAGTAAATCCAAGATGTGCTAAATTATATTCAATACCTCTCTCTTCTAAATCAACAAATGGTTTTTGTATATAACCTAAATTAATATAAATTGCATTTTTTGATGGTGTATATGATGCGTTTACTATATATGCTTGTGTACCTACCATTTTAACTGGGTATTGAGTCCAGTCCATCATAGGTATATCTATGACAGGTTTACCATCTAATTCGATAAATAATTTATGTCGCCATAACATAATCTTTACCATATTATCATACAAAATAGTTGAATAATTTAAATCTGGATCCTCACTCAAATCTTCTGGTTTACCTATTATAAACTTAAAATGAGATAGTTTTTCTAGTGCGTATTTTTTTGTTTTAGGTGTTAACCAACTATTATTAGATAAAATACGTCTAAAAACTACTTTCAGGTCATTACATAAAATACGCACAAATTCAATTGATTCTGGTTTTTCGTATTTTTTAACATATTCATTCGTTAAAAACGTATTAAATGCAATAGACATATATAATGAAGCACTTACAGCATCACTCCTATTTATTTTCGTTTGTCCTCTCTCGTAATCACCGTAAAAATCATATGTAATATTTTCCCAATCTTTAGTAAATCTAGCAATTCTTTTGATTAAAAGAAAAACCCAATATGTTTTCCATCGTATCGAATTCCAGTTTTTAACCAATAACTCAGAACCACATTTTAAATAATTTAAACTTGACGTAACAAAAAATGGTGGTGTTTTCTTATAACCCATATTCTGTGTAAACTCTTTCCAATCAAAACCATATTTTGATAATGCCTCATCTGTAGTAACTTTATTATAGATATTTTCTTCTTGTTTAGTTACTTTAAGACATCCTAATGAATTAAATATTTCCACTTCTACATTAAAGACATCTTCAGGGTTATAATCATTTGGTCCAAGTACGGTATTAAATAACTTTTTACAATATTTAAAAAATTCTTTTTTATATTTTTCTTTATATTTAATATTTGTCCCATCGTCATAATATACATTTATATCTAATATAGTAAAAGTATGTGGGTTAATATAAGAACAAAATTGTTTAGGGTTCATATCATCTGGATTTAGAGACCATACAAATGGCGCTCCAGTTGCTAACATTTCATCACTATTAATATAAGCTAATAATGCCCACGGGTTATTTTTACTAATAAAATCGTTAATTATGTATTCCATTTGTTTTCCAATTTTTCGAGAATATGATTTTGGATTCATTTTAATAACGGACGTGTATAAGTTCTTTAAATTTTTAGATAATCGATTATTGTGGGTTTTAATATAATCTAAAATAATGACATTTAATTCTTGGTATACTTTATCTTGTACTAATCTAAAATCATCAATTTGTACTATATATTTTTGTTCTTCTTGGAGAGTAGTATCTTTTAACCATTGATAATTTATATAGTCATAAAAATCATTTACTGGCTTAATGCTATTAGGTGCAAATTGACTTAATAATTGTTTTACAAAGTCTTTTTTTTTGGTTTTTTCTGATTTGTTAAAAAACGAAGCGCCTCTTTTTTTACTAAAATCAATTTCAAACGGTTTAAGCCCGATATTACACATAAACATTTTTTTTTGTGTTTTATTATTAGTAACTATTTTTTTGTCCCTTTTATTATTCACTATTTTTTTTCGTGTTTTATTATTCATATTAATATATATAAATATAAATATAAATATATTAAAATTATGTATTGAACTTAATATTCTGAATATGGAACATTATTTCCGCCACGGTTAATTAAGTAATTATATTGACCAACCGTCATACAAGCACATCCAGATCCAGTAGAATATGTATTTGGACAACATTCCGGCTTGAAAGGAGTATTTGCGAACATTAATAATTCTCCTTCTGGTAAAGGTATAGGTTGTTGAGGTCTACCTAAAATATTTTTGGCTCCTTGACTTAATGGTTGACCTGGACTAATAGTTAAATTTGGTGTAAACCAAGAAGAAGTATTTACACTTTTATCTATAGCTAAATTATATGGAGCAGATAATCCATAATTAGTATTACTCCCAGTAAATCCTTCCGTATGTTGAACTCCACTACTATCTTGAGTACCTAGTGTAGATGCACTTGGTGATGCTGTTAATTTTTTGCCAGATGCTATATTTTCTAATCCTTCTCTAATACCATTTACACTAGAACAACCACAAACTGTGTGACCAACTAATATTAAATATACCACACCTATTAAAATTAAAATCTCTACATTTAACTTATATCCTAATATTGAGATATCCATTATTATACATATTTCATAGATAATAATTTTCCTTTATATTTGTCTAAAAATATGTCAACGGAAGCATTATAATCATAAAATTTGATTTTTTCTACATAAAAAGTTTTAGTATCAGTTAATAAATGATATAATTTAGTTGCTTTTTCATTTTTAATTTCTTTATTTGTTTTATCTAAATTTAAAGTTGTGTAATTTATAATTTTGTTATCACATATTGGTAAATTTGGTCCTCCTTCAATTATTGTATTATTAAATATATATTTGTAATGATTTGTAAGCTTATTTCCATTAATTATGACTATACCTCTAACAATTGATCCGCAATCTAAGATATTACCAATTTCAATTTCTTTAATTGTTTTACACGTTCCATTAATTAATATTATTTTTGTATTTTCATTAAACCCACTATCTAAATATTTATTTATGTCTTCTATATTTTTAATATTTTTAATATCATTAAAACCTAAACAATCATTTAAATTATTTTTAATTTCAACAAAATTATTATTAATTTCATTCCAATCAGTAAAAATAAAATTATCTATTTTGATTATTTTTTGTCTTGTGTTTAAACAATATAAATATGGTTTATTATAGTTTTGACATATAATTGCATCTGGATGGTCTTTAATACTAATCCATTTTTCTTTATAGTTGACCAGATGAGAATGTGATACTATAATGTTGTTAAGGTTATACATAGTTGAACAATTAGAATTAACTTTAATTATAGAAGTGACGTCATTATTATTAATTAAAATATCTCCAATTTCAATTTGACTTATTTTTTTATGTGTGCCATCATTAAGAGGTAAAAGTGTGTCTTCATCGAAACATTCTAGAGTTGGAATGGAAAGGTCTGGTTGTACTTTTAGGACATCCAACATAAAAACAAGAATAATAGCCATTGGTATAGCAATTGCGATAAAAATAGCTGTCATAGATGCAGCCATTCCCCAAGTGAAAGGTATAATCCATAATACAATAATAATTGCGGCAAGTGTAATTAATATAGTTATAATAAATTGTGCAATTGCTCCCATTAGAGATTTTAAGGCGTAGTAGCCTCCGAGTAATGTAAATAGTCCAGTAGTCATTGACCCTTGAAGTTTACCAATGAAATCTCTAAAACTTATAATAATTTTTTGTAAAGGTATCATCATATTCATAATTCTTCCCATTAATTCTTCAGCCATAGTTTGAAAAAATATTCGAATTTTATTAAACATAGCTCTAATATCATTTATAGCTTTTTTAACAGCATCAAGTACATCATTAATGATTTTAATCACAAATGTTATAGGTTCAACCATTAATCCTGTTATGCTTGACATAATAGATTGAGTACAATAAGTAAAATTTTCATATGTATAATCAAATGCAGATGTATTATGAGGATGTGTGATAAATCCAGCAAATGGTATTATATTTGGTTTACAACGTTGATTAGTCCAATCATCTATAATAGGTTGTGCATTTATTTTAGCAAAACAATAAGATACAAGGACAAATAAAATTATGGTAATAATTATGAACATTAATAATGAACCTCCATATTGGTCAAAATATGTTGATTGGTCATACATTTTAATTATATTTTCTAATCCTTCACCTATTTCCATATAAATATACTTTTAAAAAAAGTATAGAAAATTTACATTATAACTATTGTAAACTACAATTTAGATATGGCATTTTAACAAAATGGTCTTCCCAGTCCCAGAATATTTCTCTGCCAATTTGTATTTTGTGATCATTTGTAATTAAACAACTAAACCATTCTGGAATAATTTCGGTTTTATGAGATTTAGAATAATTTTCAACTTTAATGAATTTATTTTGATTTTTATCGAAAACTAAATGTGAACCTGTTACATATATATTTTCTCCATTAATACCTGCATTATTTATAACATAAAAAGGTATATGTTCTTTTTTATTGTCAATTTTCATAACAGATTGAACTGTAGAACCATTTTCTAAAACATCTCCTAAATCTATATCTTTCATTGCTTTATATTTACCATTTTTTAAATTGATTAACGTATTTGGACAAAAACAATTACCTAGTGCTCTTACTAATTGTCCAGAAGGTCCATTCCACGCACTATTCATAGTTTTCATACTACCATCAATTACGTACATAAGTGTAGTCATTATACCAATAGTTTTTCCGATTAAGTCAATAATTCCAATAGTGACTTTTTGAAATTCAATAACTAAATTTAAAAATACACCAAATACAGATTGTATGATAGAAGATATGAATGATCTTATTTTATTAAACATCGCTCTCACCATATTTATTTCATTTAAGAAGCTACCTAGTATGGAACTAACAGAGTTAGTAATAAATGTTAAAGGTTCTAATAAATATCCCATAAAATTTACTTGCATACTTTGAATGCAATATACAAAATTTGTTTGAATATTATCTGCGAGAGGCATATATATTGGATTACAACGATATAAAGGCCAATTCGCTTTTATTTGTGCAACTTGACTATAATAAAATACCCCTCCTATATATAAAGCAAAAGCTAAATTTACATAACAGAAATTAACCCAATCTTTCCCCGAAGGCATAACTTATATTATTAATATATAATTAATAATTTTTTTAACTTTAACTTTATATTATATTGACTAATTTTTCACTTAATTTTACTGACAATAAAGAAAATATAGTTTAACGTCTATTATTTTTTCTGGATTTTTTATTTCTCTTTGTTTTTTTACTTTTTATACTTTTTTTACTTTTTTTTCCACCACTATAGCACCCCCAATTCCAATTTGTGTTTCCACCTCTTTTGTGATTACGAATTCTAGTGCCTCCCATTTTGGTTGCGTTATTATCGTAAACACTATTGGCAGCACCTTGTGTACTAGTTTGTAAATTTTGTTGGATTTGTGAATTAGGAGCTGTACCTGGACCTCCTTGAGGAGTATATTGCATTTGATATTGTGGTATTGCAATCCCATCACCACCTTTTTTAGTCCTTCTTTTGCCTCCAACTGATTTAGCTAATGAGGCTTGTTTAATATTTGTATTAGTCATTTGCTGCATAGCTGAATCCCTCGGATTACCAGAAAGCATCCCTTTTTGTGTAGGATAAAGCATACCAGGTACTGTTGTAGATGTTGACATATATATATAGATAAATATATTTAAATTAGTTAAAATTTAAATATATTTATCTTATTACTTATAATAAATATGGATGATAATCAGCGACTTCAGCTTCAAAATATGATTAAGGTTAATAATGTTGAAGACCAGACGGAATTAATACGTAATTTAAAACATAGTCAAGTTTTAAGAAATGATATAAATAATATGATTATGATTAAATCTAAATATAGAGGTGATGATGAAAAGATTACAGAAGAATGTGTAAACGAATGTAATTTTTTATTTACTTATTATACTGATATTTTTAATAAAGTTAAAAAGGATGAAATAGATATTAATATTTTAAATAAATTTTTAGATGTGTTAAGACGAATTGAAAACGGAGAATTAGACCAACACGAAGGATCGTTTTTAGTTGGTACACTATTAAAAGAATTATATGTTGATAGTGCTATTAAGAAAGCTGATAAATTAAACGAAATATATGATAATCAGGTTATAAACGAACCAAAAAAAGCGATAGTACAAATCTCGTGGAAACAGTTTAAAAATGTTAATAATTTACAACAATTGGATTAAAAACATTTTTTAATATTTTTTCTAATATAAATACAATATGAGAACACAAAGAAAGAAAAATAACAATAATAAAACAAAAAAAATGAATTTAACAAAACTAAAACCTTCAATGAAAATATTACCAAAGGGTTATCCGTTATATGCGTCTAAACAATACGAAGGTGCTACTATTTTGGAATATAATAAAAGTGAAGAAAAAAAATACAATGATAAATGTTTAATGCAAAATTCTAGTTGGTTTGGAGATCTAGAAGTGGCAAAAAGTTATAGGACAAAAGATACTCATATTTATAGATGGAATGTTAAAAAACATACTAATTTATTAAAAACAGATATAAAAAATAAATCTTTTATTGAGTTTGTATTTAAAAATACAAAGCAAACATTAGAGCCTACTATTAAAATACCAAAGGACCATAAAAATATAAAATACAGTCATCCTTATTTAGAAATGTCAACGAATGAAAGAGCATTGTATGAATTTAATTTTTGTTTTGGTTATTTGACAGTTACAGAACAATATCAATTTATGAAATTGCTAAAATATTTATTAGAAAATAAAATAATAGATCTAAAAACGAGACAAGGAGATAGTATTTTAAAAAAAATAAAGTTAAAGATTTATTATTATAAGGTTGGCTCATTATTTGGTAAAAAAGAATTATCTAATAGACTGAGTTTTTATGATTTTGATAAACACGCAATAATGAATTTATGTAAAATAGCAAATAGTTCAAAATATAAAATTAACGGTGTATATCAAAAAAATGATACAAGTTTTTGGTTTCCTGATTTAGTATTATATAAAATGAATATTCAAGAATATATTTTATTTAATCCTCAAGATAATTTAATTTACGATACCATAATTGAATAATAAAAATAACATAAATGTATATTTATATATTTATGTAATTATGCCAAAAAAATATTCAACTACAACGAGTCTAATAATAGTAGAATCTCCTGCAAAATGTAAAAAAATAGAAGAGTATTTAGGACCAGGTTATAAATGTATTGCTTCTTATGGTCATTTAAGAGAACTCAACGGTTTAAAAAGTATAGACATAGAAAATAATTTTACACCAACTTACAGTATTATTGAAAATGCGATTAAAATAAAACAATTAGAAAATATTAAAAAGGAAATTAAAAAGGCAGATGAAGTAATACTTGCGTGTGATGCAGATAGAGAGGGAGAGAAGATTTGTTATTGTTTAGCGAAGATTTTTAATTTAGATATAAACAAAACAAAGCGTATTACGTTTACTGAAATAACAGAAAACGCATTAAAAAAAGCAATTATATCGCCAAGAACAATAAATATGGACATTGTAAATGCTCAACAGGCTCGCCAGATATTAGATCTACTAGTAGGTTTTAAGGTTTCGCCAATGTTATGGAAGTTTATTTCTTCTCCAAAAGGGAAAGAAAATGCTCTTTCGGCAGGACGTTGTCAAACACCTGCACTGAAATTGATATATGAAAATGACCAAGAAATAAAAAAGGCAAATGAGAAAAAAGTATATAATACTACTGGTTATTTTACAAGCTCGAACATACCGTTTCAATTAAACAAGCATTTTGAGTCAGAAAATGAAATTAAAGAATTTTTAGAAGGAAGTTGTGAATTTTCCCATATTTATAATTGTAGTCAACCGACCAAAATATACAAAAAATCGCCAGAACCATTTACTACATCTACTTTACAACAAACAGCGAGTAATGAATTTCATTATTCACCAAAGGAAACAATGCGAATATGTCAAAATCTCTATGAAGGTGGATATATAACATATATGCGTACCGATTCGAAGACATATAGTGGCGATTTTATTGAAAATGTGAAGAAATATATCATACACACTTATGCTGAGGGAGATAAATATATTAGTGAAAATATTGAAACGATGATTTCAGGAACAATAAAAGAAGAAAACAATGATAAAACAAAAAAGGCAAATCAACCTGAACCGCAAGAAGCTCACGAGGCTATACGTCCAACTAATATTTCTCTCGTTGAACTACCTGAAACAATGGAATCTAAAGAGAAAAAGATGTATAAACTGATTTGGGAAACCACATTAGAAAGTTGTATGAGCCCTGCATCTTTTTATTCAGTTACCGCAACTATAACTGCATTTAATAGTACAAAATTTACTTATTCGAGTGAATTAATTGATTTCGCTGGTTGGAAAATCGTATCTAAAAAGTATTCTAATGAAAATAAAGAATATTATTATTTGCAAAATATCAAACAAAACGATATAATACCATATAAAAAAATATACTCAAAGGTTACTATTAAGGGTTTGAAACAACATTATACAGAAGCAAGATTAGTACAGTTATTGGAAGATAATGGAATCGGTAGGCCATCTACTTTTGCTTCTCTCGTTGATAAGATTCAAGAAAGAGGATATGTTAAAAAAGAAGATGTAAAAGGTTCACTAATAGATTGTAATGATTATGAATTAGAAGATGACGACATATTTGTAATAGACACAAAGAGAGAATTCGGTAATGAAAAAGGTAAATTGTTGATTCAGCCATTAGGTATAATAGTAATGGAATTTTTGAACAAGTTTTTTGTTGATTTATTTAATTACGAATATACAAAAAAAATGGAGGATGAACTTGATAATATATCAAAAGGAATTATAGTTTGGTATGATTTATGTCGGCAATGTAACAACCAAGTAGATCAATTAATAGAAAATTTAAAAGATGAAACAAAAATAGAATTTAAAATAGATGATTTCAATACATTTATGATTGGTAAATATGGTCCAGTAATAAAATGTTGTGAAGATGTAGATGGTAAAGAAGAGATAAATTTTAAGTCGATTAAAAAAGATATTGATTTGAAAAAATTAGAAAATGGTGAATACAAAGTGGAAGAAATAGTTGATACAAATAAAACAGCAAATACTCACTATATTATGGGTCAGTACAAAGGTAATGATGTAATTTTAAAGAAGGGTAAGTATGGTATCTATATAACTTGTAATGGAAATACAAGAACAATAAAAGAGTTAGGTAATAGACCTATAGAAAATATAAGATTAGATGACATTATAAAGTATTTGGATGAAGGGAGTAATATTGTAAGAGAACTTTCAAAAGATATGACAATAAGAAAAGGTCCCAAAGGTGATTATTTATTTTATAAAACGGTTAAGATGAAAAAACCTAAATTTTATGATATAAAGGCTTTTGTTAATGAAGAAAAGAGAGACTATAAAATATGTGATGTCGTTATTTTAAAGTCTTGGATAAATGATAAATATCAAATATAATTTATATATTATGGGTGTTTTATTTAATATGTCCTCCTCCTTGCGCATTACTCCATTTACGAGGTGTTTGAGGATTAAGTATACAAAATTCGAATAGTAAAGAATAATCAAATGTTCCAAAATCGACAAGTTGTTGGTTGTGATACCTTAACTTAATTTTGAGTCGTCGTATTCGGTCGGCAGGAGGGAAGAATAATTTATATGGTAATTGCTCGCGGTCAAACCATTGTGATATAGGAGTTGTTGGTACAGCTATTTTCGCAAATGATGAATTAACAATACCATTTGTTTCATTTGTAGTGATGGTGAATTCACTTAAATTATATGGTGATGTTTCATCAATACAATTTAATCCATCGATTTCTAGATAGAAATAAGATGTACCCATAAAATTTATTTTATATGTTGATTCTACCCAATTTACTTCAGAACCTGGAAGTAATGTATTTGGTAATAACCAATATCCATCGTCACCCGGAAATACATCTCCATAAAAGAATCGTGGAGTAATTATACCATTATAAGAAACATATTCAAGAAGTTTATTAGCCAAATTGGTTTCATTAATTTGAGTTCCACTAATTGAATTAGTATCACATCTGGTTAGACCTAAATTTCCAGGTAATCCCCAATTAGAAAAACTAGGTATTTGTTGTTTAGAACCGCAGTATAAATTGTCTAATAATGTATTTACACTTTGTTGTGTTGAATTTGTTAATTTAAATTGGTCAGTCGTATTACCAAACCATATTTTTTGACTGACAGTATTATATACAATAATAAAATTACGATAACCTCCGCTAAGTTTAAATTCTTCTAATAGGGTAGGAAAGGTGATTGGATTATAGTTGGAACCGGTAGTATCTGTAAAATAATTTATAATTACGTTAGTTACAGCATAATTGAATTTATTAGTTAATTCAGTTGTCATTTGTATAGGATTATAAAATCCAGATTCTATTTTAATAACAAAATTTGTATCTTGATACAAAAATAAACATTTAAATATTTCATCATAAAGTGGTACGGAGTATCCTTGAGATGAAGGATTAAAAGGTTGAACTTTAAACGACATAGTAATATTTGAGTTAGAAAATGAAAATGTATCATAGTTAGAAGGAAATGTCCAATTGGTTAATCGAATGGTAGAAACATTTGTTATATCTTCTGGCAATTCAATTTCAAAAGAACTAGATGAAGGATATTTAATAATATCTCTATCTTCAGAATGAATAGATACATATTTTTTATATGATATATATTGTTGTTCATTTTGTATTAAAGGGTGACTAGTGTTGACATTATATACTTTAGACATATTACTAGGAAATTCAAAATTAGCCATTTATATAAATATAACATAATAATATTTTTATATTTATATAATAATTAATAAAATAAATATAAAAATATTATGGGTAAAAGTGTAATTATTTAAATACTAATATAAAAAATAACTATTGTAAATATATATATGTCATCAAATTTATTTTCAACAGTAACTAATTATAGTGGTAGACAGCCTGATAATTCACAAGGTATAAAACAATTTGTAACATCCATTACAAATCAAGTATCATGGATATATAAAAGATTGTTAAATAGTAATTTAACATATATAACTACTGCGGACCAAAGTAAAACTATATATATACCTAAGGATTTAATAGTTGTAGGTTCTATTTTTAATCCTTCAGACGAAAAATTAAAAAACAATATAATAAAATTAAATGATTTTGATATTGAAAACATAACAAAATTAAAACCGGTAACATTTTCATATAATAATGATACGGGTAATCAATTACATTATGGTTTTATTGCACAAGACGTAGAAGAAATATTTCCAGCATTAGTCTCAGATAATACAGGTTATAAATCAATAAATTATATAGAGTTTATTCCAATTATGTTGTACAAAATGCAACAGATGCAAGATGAATTAGATGAGTTAAAACAAAAATTGAGTAAAGAAAATAATTCTGATGTATAAAAATATTATCATATAATAATATAAATGAAAAATTGGTATGCAAGTGTTTATAAGGCATTAATTATGGCGAGTGTTATAGCATTTATAATAAGTTTTTATTCTACAGGTACAGTTTCTTTAGGTGCTCTATTATCGGGTTATTCTGTATTAATTTTGGCTGTGATGATGATTCTATTAATTTTATTTAATAATGTGATAAAACTAAAAACGGATGCTTCAACCTTAAATGTAATATTATCCATATTAAGTTCAAGTGGTCCATTTTTATTAATGTTAGGTGTAATAGGATTAATTTTATATTTAATAATACGTTATAAGGATATAATAGTAGCTGGTCACGTTTCACAAAATTATTATACTTTCAGTAATATTGCAATAATGTTATTTTTAATACAAATATATATAGTATATACTAATATTGCAAGTGATAAATTTCAAATTACAGGAAAAATATCACCGTCATCTTCAAGTTTAATTTATTTATTTGGTATTTTAACTAGTTTATGTTCATTAATATTATTTACTGTTTTAACGTACTTTACAACAGATGGTTTTACTGTGAGTAACAATTAATTAATTTTAATAAATTTATATGTCAAACCGTAATTAGTGTGTGTTTCCCATATTCCTGATATTTTTAATATAAATGAGCAAGTAGTTTTGTTTCCAATATCATTAAATAATTTGATATTGCCATTTTTGATTTGTTCATATATTTTATATTGTGCTATTTTGCCTGTTATATCAACTTTTTTTAATAGATTTTCTTCGATTATTTTTAAGCTGTCAATGTATTCTTTATGTTGTGATATATTAAAAATGCATTTATATTTATTATAATATTTTTCACAAATAATATCGGTAAGTGTAATTAATAGATAAATTCCATTTAATACAAAGTAACTATTAGAATATAATATTCTAATAAAATTGCCTTCATTCATTATGTTATTTTTGATTGGTTCACAGAAAAATATATTATTATCATCATATTGATCAATTTTTTTAACTATATTCATTATTATGACTAATAAATAATAAACCTTTGTTTTTAAGTTTATATGTATGACTATTAATTTCTCTCTGTGAATTAATTTATATTATAATTATACTAACGATTATAATTATATAACAAGTTTAAAATTTAAATAAAGAATAATTATAAATAACAATAACACAAATGAAATTCTATGAAACTCATTTTGAAGAATATATAAACGAAAACAATAAAGTTAATTTGCATCAGAAATTGGATAAAATATATAATAAATTCCCAAAATCATTAAATGAATTAAAAAATCTTATATTTTTTGGTCCAAATGGTACTGGTAAGTATACTCAAATGTTAAAGTCTATTAAAAAATATAGTCCATCGGAATTGAAATATGAAAAGAAAATAAGTTTGACTTATAACAAACATCAGTATTATTTTAAGATAAGTGATATTCATTATGAGGTTGATATGTCTCTCTTAGGTTGCAATTCAAAATTATTATGGCACGAAATATATCAACAAATAATAGATATTATATCTGCAAAAGTAGACAAGTCAGGTATAATAGTTTGTAAATATTTTCAGGAAATTCATAGTGAATTATTGGAAAATTTTTATAGTTATATGCAAAAAAATACCGCAGAAACGATTGATTTAAAGTTTATAATAATAACTGAAGAGCTTAGTTTTATTCCTGACAATATATTGAATTGTTGTGAAATAATTAATATAAGTAGACCTTCTAAAACGGCATACACAAAATGTGTAAAAAATAAGTTACCGAATGATTTAAAATTAGACACGATTACAAATATAAAAATTTTACATTTGTACAATGAAGATTTAATGTTACAATATAAAATCATATGTAATAAGATTATTATCAATATAATAAATATAAATGATTTAGATTTTTTGAAATTTAGAGATATTTTATATGATATATTTATTTATAATTTAGATATAACTGACTGTATTTGGTATATTCTCTCTTCACTTGTTGAACAAAAGAAAATATTAAACGTTCATTTATCTCAAATAATGATTAGAACATATTGTTTTTTTCAATATTACAATAATAATTATCGTCCGATATATCATTTAGAAAATTATTTATTTTATTTAACAAAGTTGATACATAATTATTAAAATTAATTATTCCACGGGTAAATGCGACGTATATTAGTGTTAGTAATGTTACGATTATAGAAGTTGTAACTTCTTGTATATTTAGTCATTGGTGCAGGTATAATGTTATTAGCTTGAGCAACAAATGCAAAATTATTATATGTATTTGGTACTCCTCTACTGTAAAATATAGCGCTAGTATGAATTCCCATTTATATAATTAAAATATAAAATAAAAATAATATATTTTAATACTTAAAGTTTTAATTGTTAAACATTCAATGGATTATAAGACAGCATTAAATATATTAGAAATTGAATATACTACTGATTTAACGTTAAAGAATTTAACAAAACAATACAGGAAATTAGCGCTTAAACATCATCCTGATAAAAATGGTAATACATCTGAATCAAACGAAAAATTCAAACAATTAAATGAATCCTATACCTTTTTAAAGAGAGAAATGAAGAATTTAAACACACCAGATTTTGATGTTGAAAATGAAATGGAAAGTGATGATAATTTAAACGCATTTGTATATTTTGATATTCTTAAACTATTTATGAAACATATTTTGGAAGGAAACTACAATGATATTATATCAAAAATAGTAACAGAAATTGTTGGTGGTGCGACGACAATTTCATTAAAATTATTTGAAGATTTAGATAAAGATACAGCACTAAATATTTATATGTTTCTCTCTAAACAACGTTCAATATTACATTTAAACAACACAATTTTAGAGAAGATAAGAGAAATTGTAATCCAAAAATATGATAATGTACAATTGTATAAATTAAATCCTGGTTTTAATGATTTATTTAATAATAATGTCTACAAACTATATATTGATTGCAATTTATATTTAGTACCATTATGGTATAATGAATTATATTTTGATGGTTCTGGTTGTGAAATAATAGTAGTATGTGAGCCAGAGTTACCAAAAAACATAACAATAGATGATGATAATAATATTTATTATGTAATTGAATTAAATTTGGATAATGACATACCTAATATGATTAGAAATAATACAGATATAAATTTTAATATGTGTGATATAGATTTTTCTATTCCAATCTCAGAAATATATATGAAAAAAGAACAATACTATACAATAAAAAATAGAGGATTATCAAAAATTAAGAATGACATATATGATATTTCTGAAAAAGCGGATATTAATATAAAGATTATTATGAAATAAGCATTTAAAAATTAGCAGGGTCATAAGAAATATTATTTGGTTGATACAACAATTTTAAAGCATATTTTCTTTCCATAGATGGGTGTATAGACATTAATCTAGTAATTTCTTCATTAGCACTTTTTATTGCATATGAATAGTCATCATTATTCCACCATAAATTATCTTTTTCATTGTTATAAATAATGTTATTGCTATAAAAGAGATATATTCTTTTTATATTTTTGAACATAACGCGTTTTTTTGAAAAATTCATTTTTATTATATTTTATATATAAAAAAAATTTATATATTTTTAATTCAATTTTATTTTAGTTAAATTTTTATATATTTTAAATTAATGTTTTTGTTAATTTTAAATAAATAATTAATGATTTTATTTCTATTGTATTAATAGTGTTGATTAAGTTTCAACCTTTAATTTTTTAGAAATTACTCTTTTTTTCTTAGGTTCCTCGGCTGCTACAACAGCAGGTTCTTGTAGTAATACTTGTTCAACTACTTGTGTTGTTTGCACTACTACTGGTAGAGGTACAGGTATAATTGGTAATTCTCTTTCATCATCATCACTATCTTCTACAATAGTAGTAGTGATAGCACCATCAGGGTCGATTTCATCTTCAGGTGGAGGTAATGTTTTCAACTTTTCCTTTTCTGCAGGTTTAATTCTCAAAAAGCAAGTACCTTCTGTAATATAAGATGTCTTTGGTTTTTGAACAATAGCCTGTTTCAAATTCCAAGTAATAGATACCTTACCATTAACAAACCATAATCCACCACATTGAATTAGACAAATAACGTGAGTTTTTGGTTTCAAGAAATCAAGTGGTGATAGATGTGTAGCACTTTTACCTTTAATAAATAGAGGCTCGCCATCTTCATCATAAATTTCTGATTGCCATACTCCCTTCCAACAAGGAATCTTGACAGTAACAGTTGGTGGCTTATTATAATCAAGTTCTGCACTTCCTTTTTCTTTCTTTGGGTGTCTTAACATAATATTAAATTTTTCATCCATAACATCAGAACTTGTAATTGTTTTTCCAAACCATTCTTTTGAATATGTTAAAGCATCAGACTTAATTTTTTGTTCTAATTTACGTAAATTATCTAAGAATGCATCACAATCAGCATTAGGATATTCAGTATTAGGAAATTGAAGTGACATTGTATATTTTCCAGTAGGATTCTTTTGTTGGTCCATACCTTCTTGAGCACCCCACGTTAAAATTAATGGTGTGCTAATGGTAAGAGACTCTTTAACATATTTATTATATAAATTAACAACTTTACCTCCTGAAGGATTAGCCTTAGGAGCAGAGTATGATAATACATTAACATCAATATTAGTTCCGTCGATAATTGCGTTTGTCATTTTACTAGTATGATTTATATATTTGTTTTATCTTTAAATCAATTTTTTTTTAATATATTAAATAATATATTTCAATTAAGTATTTCTTACGATATATGGTAAGTATTTAATAATTAAATAATATAAATAAAAGAATTCAAAAAGAAAATATATATATATAATATATGGATTCTACTTTTAAAAAAAATAAAAATAACGAGTCTTCAATCGATGATTATATAAAAATAATATCGCTTAGATGTGAGAAAGAAATGCAAATATTCAAGAAACCTTTAAAAATAAATGATGAAAATATAAGTATACCAAATATAAACAATTATAATGAGATAACAAAATACAATTATAATTTGTCTCAATTAAAATCCTTTGCAAAAAACTATAAATTAAAAATTAGCGGAAATAAAAATGAACTTCTAAATCGAATTTATTGTTATTTATATTTTTCACTAAATATCGGTAAAATTCAAAAAATATTTAGAGGTAGAATTGTGCGTAAATATATAATTCTCCACGGTCCTGCATATAAGAATAGAAAATTATGTACAAATAGTTGTGATTTTGTCACAATGGAGCCAGTTGAAGAAATAAATTTTCACCAATTTTTAAGCTATACGGATGAAGACGGTTTTATTTATGGTTTTGATATGATTTCATTGCATAATTTATATATTAAAAGTAATAAAACAGTAAAAAACCCTTATAATAGAAATTTGTTACCAGTAACAATTTTTAAAACAATTAAATCATTACTTATATTGGGTAAAATATTAAAAATATATATTAATTTGCATTTTGAAGATGATACACAAAATGTATCAAGTGAAAAGGCGATTGAATTAAGAGCATTAACATTATTTCAAAATATTGATGCTTTAGGAAATTATACAGTTCCTCAATGGTTTCTCTCTTTGAATAGAAATAATCTAATAAAATTTGTGAGAGAGTTGAATGATATTTGGAATTATAGAGCACAATTAAGTCAAGAAGTTAAACGCAATATATGTCCACCGAACGCCGACCCTTTTAGGAATTTGTGCATACCATACATACATACTGAAAGTAATATGTGTAATGTTAGAAAAGTTATTTTAGAAGTATTAGAGAAATTCGTAAATAGTGGAATAGACAATGATAGTAAATGCTTAGGTGCATATTATGTACTTGGTGCATTAACTTTAGTAAATGAGGAGGCTGCGATGTCACTTCCGTGGCTTTTTCAATCTGTAAGTTATTTTTAAAGATATATAACATAAATACCGCTATTACCATATTATCGTAACAATATATATTATTTGCGTTAAAACACTTAAAAAGTTATTATTAAGGTATAGTATAATAAGATGGCTAGAACTAAAACCACTAAATCTGCTGAGACTGAACAAGTCACTACTCCTGCTGTTGCTCCTGTTGTTGCTCCTGTTGTTGAATCAAATGTTACCCTTGCTGCTACTAATGTTGTAGAGAAGAAGGTTAAGAAAACTAAGGCTCCTAAGACTGAAACTTCTCCAGTTAGTGAGAGTCAAGTTGTTTCCCCTGTTGTTGAGACTGCTGATGTTGTTGATGGAGAAGCTCCTCTTGCAGAACAATCTATTGAATTCCTTGCTAAGCTACAACAGTTAGGTGTTCTTATTTCTTCGTTGAAGGTTGAATATAGAACTCTTGAGAAGAAATGGAGTCGTGAACTAAAGACTGCTCAAAAACAATCATCCAAACGCAAGCGCAAGGCTGGTAATCGTGCTCCTTCTGGATTTGTTAAACCTACCCGTATTTCAGATGAGCTAGCAAAGTTCCTTGAGAAGCCTTCTGGATCTGAAATGGCACGTACTGAGGTTACTCGCGATATTAATAAATATATCCGTAATCACAATCTTCAAGATAAGGAAAATGGACGTAAAATTAACCCTGACACCAAACTAGCTGCTCTTTTGAAGCTAAAGAAGACTGACGAACTAACCTATTTTAACCTACAAAGATATATGTCACCTCATTTCGCAAAGGCTGTTAAAGAAGTAGTAGTTGTTTAAATATAGGTATTTTAGATATAAATAATATATACTGACATTATCATTATATATTTTTAACATTGTAGTAATTACAATGCTTATTTTTAAAATTAAGTAATAATTTATTTTAGAATTATATTTTTGTTAAATTTAACTTTTTAAATATATAAATTATATATAAATGAATTCGAATGAAATTTCAAATATGACATTGATAAATAATTTACTAAAAGAACCAAATGCTTTTATATCTAATATGTGCAACTTATATTATGAATGTGAAAAAAATAAAAGAAATATTATTGATGTTGCTAATGATGATGATGATGCAAATGTAGTTAATTTACAAATTTCCAATTGTATTTCTTTAGTTGGTATTCAAAAATATGTATTACTTGAAGTAACATTATATTTAGTCTCTCTAATCACAATTAATAATAGTATAAAATTATTGCAAGAATATAATATTACTATTAAGACTGAACAACAACCAGAAACTAACCCAAATGTAGAAGAATTAATAGGTGGAGGTATAAATACATCTACTATTTTAAAATCTTTTGTCTTTTTATTTTTAATTTTATCTCTTATTGGCGGAAATGAAATTTCAGATTTAATTGCTGGACCCATACAAGAATATAAAGTAAATATCGGTTTTGGTACAACATTAGATACTACATCACCTGAAGAAATGATGGAATACTCAAAATTATTTGAAAATAATCCAAATTTAGGATCACCTTTAAAAACAATTATGAGTGCTAACCTTACAGAGCAATTTAAGCAAAAATATCAACAAACATTATCTAAAACTAGACCAATAACTTTTGGGAGTTTATTGACGTATGTTATGGATGGTGACGAAAAATTTGAAGACTACTTACGTGAGGAAACTAATAATGGATTTAACACATATGTATTATCCGCTAATAGTGCTTTAAAAAAAATGTGTGATAATTTTATTGGAAAAACAACAGATGAATTACCTTTAAATTTAGGTGATTATTTTATTAAGCAATTAGAAGATGCTGAACCAGAAATTGAAACTATATTTGAAGAAAACGTTGCCAAGATTACTGAAGAAAAAGAACAAGGTATGATTGCGGTTCAAGAAGACAAAATGAACCAACCTTTAATTGAACCTACAATGTATGAAACTGCTACAAGCGTGTTTTCTTCCTTAAATGCATATGACTATTTTTTCTCAGTTTCAACAACAGAAGTAGTATCAACTAATGGAGTATCAAAACTTTCACCAGAAACAAAACAAGAACTAATCGAAAAAATTAAAGAAAATGTTGCAGCGGAATTAGTGGAAGTGAAACCAGAAATTGCAAAACAAGCTGTTCAACAAAAAGCTACATCTATTATGCAAGATATACAAGCAAAACAAAAGAGTAATTTGCAAAAGATGAATAGAAAGTCATATTTAAATGCAGTTTGTACAACAGCCTTCGGTGAACCTCCTAGTCTATCTTTTGATAATGACGTATTAACTTTTACAAGTTATCCACAGTCTAGAACACATATTGAAATACTGTTACGTAATATTTTAACTTGGGGTGATGAAGTAATGGAAAAAACATCCGGAATCAATCAAGATAAAATCAGAAGTTTGATGGAAAAATCTCAAGCCATATCTGCTTTGTTAACTAATTATGATTTAGATATTATTAATACTTTAACAAAAGGTCATAAAACAACATCCAATATTCAAGATTTTTTGACTAATATTTTTAGTATTTTTGAAAAAGTTAAGCAAAATGCATTACACGCTAGTTTAGACTTTCCGATTACTGCTCAAGACAACGAAAAATTAATGAAACAACAACAAGAATTACACGATTCTGAAATGAAGCAAAAACAATTTGAAACTGGTTTAACACAAGAAGATACCAAAGTATCTCGTGAAAGTTGGAATGCATTTAATGAAAATGTTGGTACGAAAGTAGCAGGTGTTACTGAAACAGGTACGTCTGTTGTTGAAAATATTGTAAATCCGTTATTGAATGCTAGCGGGGATATTCTTGTGAATGGAATAAATGTGGGTGGATTTGTTTTAAATGCAGGAATGTCTCAAATACTCCATACTGCATTAAGTATTTTACTCATATCAAGTATTTTAGCTATACCTACTATTTTTTATATAGCCATAAGGACAGGATATATTTCTGCTTATTTTAAAAAAAGAGCAGTAGTAAAGTCTGATTCTACTACTACCGTACCTACTCCGCAAATAGAAGAACAAACAGAAACGACTCGATTAGAACCAGTATCATCTACTAGTAATCCAATGATAAAAAATCAAACTAGGAATATTTCCTTTTTTTTAAAGCAACAAGAAGAAGGAGAAGAATATGACCCATATCACGATTATACTATACAAATTACAAGTGGAGGTAAAGGAAGAGGAAGAAGAAGAAGATATACCACTAAAACACATAAAAAATCAAAAACACGCAAAAATAAATCAAAGAATGTTAAAAAAACTGTGAAACGTCATAGAAAAGCTAAGAAAACAATGAGAACGAAGTAATAATCTCTAGAAAAATGCATAATATTATTTGTAAAATAAATAATATTAGGTTACTTCATAATGTCAACTGAATTGAGAGAATATAAAACAATTCGTATTAATGAATTAACAACTACCTATAAAACTAACTATGTAATTATTACAAAATATTATAATAATTTAATTAATAATGCTATGCGTTCATCTTCTAATGATAAACAAAAATTAATTAATAATATAACCTCAGTATGTAATTCAAATCTAAATGATTTAAAGAAAAAATACGATTCAGATGTTTCTCTTATTAACGCGTTTATACCAAAAAATATTCAAATATTAAAAAAATCAAAAGCATTCTTAATAGGTTGTAATTATCTTGGTAGTCCCAATCAATTAAATGGTTGTATTAACGATGCTAATAATATTAAAGATTTCTTAATAAGTATTGGTTTTGATAATAATAATATTCAAATGATTACGGATAATACAGTTAATAAACCTACAAAAAAAAATATTTTAGATGCGTTTAAAACTCTACTAATGAATACAAAAGCTGGCGACCTAGTATTTTGGCTATTTAGCGGACACGGTTCATATGTAAAAGACAGTAATGGTGATGAAGAATCTGGTTATGACCAATGTATATACACTTTAGATGGTAAATTTATAATCGATGACGAACTTAAAAGTTTAATACAAAATTATTTACATAAAGATGCTTGTTTATTTGCATTATTTGACAGCTGTTTTAGTGGTTCTGTTTTAGATTTAAAATATCAGTATATGGACAGTTTAAATTATGATAAATATTTCGAACACTCTAAAGAAGATACAACTAACGGAAATGTTGTCATGATTAGTGGGTGTAATGATAGACAAACTAGTGCTGATGCATTTATTGATGGAAAGGCAAGTGGTGCTATGACTTGGTCATTTTTAGAAAGTTTTAAAAATAATAAAAATTTAACTTTTAGAGCGTTGGTTAAATCTATGTGTGATAAATTGAAAATGAATGGTTATACACAAATCCCTCAATTATCTACAGGTGGATTTGTTGATATTGACAAAGTTGTCTTTTTGAATTAACACATTTTATTATACTTTATTTCAGTGATATTATTTCAAAATTATCTACACTATCATCATCTGATTCATAGTCTAATATCGCTTTTTGTAACTCTTCATATTTAATATGGGATTGGTATTTTATAACTAATGGTGCGGTAATATTGTCTTCTTTATGTATTTGATATTTTTTATTTAAAATATAACGCACCGCAAATTTAATATCAATCGTTTGTGTTTTTAATATATCTATTAACTTAACTGCATAAATATTTTCTTTTAAAGTAGTTCTGTCATATTTATTATTATATAAGTCTATCATTCTATAAAGATATAATAATAAAATTTTAAATAGAAAAAAAATAATTTGTTATATAAGAAAGATAAAATTATCAGTTAAAATAAAATTGAAATGCTTTTATATGTTAATTAGTATAAATATTAAAGATTATATAATGAAAACTAGAAGTGAAATAAATTATGAAAATAATCCATTGTATGCTGTCAATATAGATTTTGATGGTGCGAGTGAAGAGTGGCGGTCAAATAAATTCAATATGGGAAACGGTGTATATAGATATATATGTGCTAAAAAGGGAATAACAGGTAATTTATGTATTAAAAAATGTTTACCTGGTGAAGAATATTGTTGCCTACATCTTAAAATGATACAAAAAGAAAAAGAAAAATACAACCAAAATTAAAAACAAAAAAATATTGATACTAACCAAGTTCACAAATACTCATACGCAGATTAGATAAAAAATACTTAGTATTTTTATCCTTATTTTTTCTTTTCATTTTATTTAAAAATAAATCAGCATTATACACACCATCTAACATAGATTGTGTTTTATAGTTTTTCTTAATTAACTCACAAAATTCGTTCTGGTTTAAAGAAGTCTTTTTAAATTGTAACAATGACGTATTATTATGATGACACCATAACAAAAAAGATTGATAGTTATTAATTAATATTGTTTTTACAACAAAATAGGATAATATATTTGTTTTTTCTTTATACAAGTTATCTCTTAATATTTTACTACGCTGGGAATTTGAATATAAATCAGTATAATTTAAACCCATAAAATCTAAGATTTTTACTAATTGAAACAAACTATATGTTCTCTCAAAATTTATTAACAAATCGAATTTAGAGAGAAATAAATCAATATTATGTTTGTCTTTCAATGAAATAAAACTACAAAATAATGTATTCATTATTTCAGCCCATATTTCAGTATAGGATTCATACAGATTTACATCGGATTTAACTTTTAAAATATTTAAAATACATTTACTTACATCATTATTATTCATATCAGAAAAATCTAAACCAAAATTATGAAATGTTTCGTGTAAAAAAACTTTAAACCATTCTTCTTTTCTAAATACAACAATTTCTGAATCTTTCGGACAAGTAGTAGTGAATGCTGTGTTCACGTGTATCTCATCTAGTACAAGTATATTTGAATTCGGAAGTGTCTTTTCTAATGATGTAAAATAAAAATAGATAGATATATGTGTTGCACATTGTTTAGATGCATATTGATTTATTATATATAACCACATAACAATAATATCTACATATTTATTAAAAGTATCTATTTTAAGCTCGATGTTATCTTCTTCTACTGTAAAAAATATTTTAATATTTCTATCAAAGAGAGAAAAACTATAGTTAATTTCATAAATAGAAAATTCATCAATATGTGTTCTTACCATTTCTGGAAAGCTATTTGCATTAAAAATTTTAGGTTTTACTATTTGTGTTGAACTAATCAATTTTTTTGTGGATACATTATAATAATTGCCTTTCGTTTGTTTTAAAGAAACAAGAAAATTATATGATTCTAAAATGTCATTGTATAATTGTATAAGAATAGTATCTGTTTTTTTTGATTTTGTCGTATGATTAAAGAATTTATGTTTCGTTAAATATAGCATTAAATTCTTACTATTCTTTGTTAATCTCATTCTTATTATATATTTCTATTAATTTTTATTATATTTTGTCTCAATATTTTTTAATGTCAAATATATATGGATACTTCATTAATAATTATTTTAGCAATTGTTTTATTAATTTTAATTGTTTTAAATCATATTACAATTATAACTACACCTTATGTTAATCAACCAAATTGTTCTCTAACTGCGTATGGCTGTTGTCCTAATGGGATTGATTCTAAGTTAAATTATTATGGTAGCAATTGTCCTGGTTATAAAACAACTCCTGGGTATGCTCCACCTCCACCTACACCAAGTCCTTATATACCACCCCCTCCACAACCTATTCCACAACCTATTCCACAACCTATTCCACAACCTATTCCACAACCTATTCCACAACCTATTCCACAACCTATTCCACAACCTATTCCACAACCTGCACCTGCACCTATGCCACCAAAACCTATTGGAGGATGTGCTGGCACACGATACGGATGCTGTCCTAACAACGTAACACCTAAAATTAATATACAAGGGTCCAATTGTATTTTACATAGTTAAAATATTCAAAATAAAATATTAGTTTATATTATAATAATGTCTTTTGAAGGTAAAGTTATTATTAATAATGATATAACTGTAGAAGTTGAATCGAAAGTAGAAGTTGAAGTAGATGTTGAATCGAAATTATTGGAACTAGTTGAACCTAAATCAATAGTATTACTATTATTACAAGTATTATCATCAGATGATAAAATTAAAAAAATAAATTTTGAATTAAGTGATAATATCCAAGATATTTTATTTAAATTAATATATTTTTCACCCGATTTCTTAAATGAAATCGATAAGCTTGTTAATGAAATTATCAAAGACAATAAAATAGATTCAAATGATATTCCTAATTTAATTTTATTAATCAAAAAACTGTATGAATTAATTCATAAATTAAAAGAAGTAAATGTTGATGATGATAAAAGAATAGAAGTCTGTTCAAACATCCTTAAATTTTTAGTTAGATTTCTTGTTGAAGAGAGAAAAGTTAATATTAATAGTGAAAGTAAAGAATTAGTTTTGGAATTAATGGATAAATTAATTGATTCTTGTGTTAGTTTAATACAAATACATTTACCAAGTAATAAAATAAAAACAAATTGTTTCACATATATAAAAACATTATTTGGATACAAATAAAAAATAAAATAACTAAATAAAATTATAATTATAAGTTTAGTATATTTATAATTTTATTAACTACATCTCATTGCGTCTAATTTTATCACGTATTAACATAAGTTCATCAAATACTTCAGGAGGTGAACCTTTTACGTGATGTGACAATTTTGCCTCATTTGTTGCCAATAACAAGATCTTAAGGTCTTCTATCTGCGTAAATTTTGCATATTGTGCCGTGTACATTTCTTGTTTATACCTTTTACCATAAAAATCAGGGTCTATCGTTACTTCTATTGGTCTCAATAATTCTCCTTTTAACTTACCACTCTTACCACCTGCTGCTTTTGCCATAATAGGGTCTTTTGACAAATCTGTACCAGAGTCTAATGAAAAACTTAAATAAAATTCTGGATGTGTTTTTTTGAACTTTGATGCTTGATAATAATGTTCCACTGATGCCCATTTATGATTATCTATGGTAAATGGTACTATTTCACCATTAATATTTTTTTGTACCCAAAAATTTGAAAGTTTTTTACGCCATTCTGGTATAATAGCCAATTCTGAAAATTCTTTTAGTCTGTCATTAGGAATTTTCTCTCCAGAACCTTTTCCAGGTAAAGGTTTATCATTTGATTTTGAATAAAATAATAACACTACATTATCATCATATAAACCTCTTAGTTTACTTTCACTTAAATCATCATATTGAGACTCCTTTATTACTGTTTTTTTTAGACTAGCTTTAAATTTTTGAAAATCAGGTATCAATGCAAACGGACCCGCATTTTTTTCTAAACATTTATCTGTTATCATTTTTTTAATATCATATGGTATTTCACTAAATTTTAATATTAACTTCTTTTTATAACCAATTAATTTATAATGATTACCCGTATGGTCTACTACAATGTAAAATTCAGGATTAAAAACCCCTTTGTTTTCTAATATAGAATCATTTAATTGACCACATTGGACAACATTTTTTAAATCACCGTTTTTGTAATTATCACTTGACAATATAATTAACTTTATGTTGAGAATCCGTTCTAACGTGGAAATAGCCCAAGTATCCGCCCAAAATTCACACTTTCTAATTTTACTTTTAAATTTGTCTAATGTATCTACTCCTTTCATAAATTTATATTCCTGCAAAATTTGCATAGTTATTTTTTTTTCTTCCACAAGCTTGTCGTGCTCTTTTTTAACTTTTTTGGCTTCTTCTGAAATAATTTTTTGTTCATTACGGTCAATTATACTTGCAAACCGTTGTTTTAACATTAAATATTCAGCCTCTAATTGTTTAATTTTATTTGTATCTGTAATAAGAGATGCATTATACATATCATAATGTTCTTTATAACCTTCGTATATTTGATCGGTTGCTTCATCTGCTAATTTTTTTCTTAATTTGTTTACAGAAGATTGTTGTGATATACTTGAAAATGCATCACGAATTGTAGCAAATAAACAGTCACCTCCACCTTCATTATCTACAATATGGTAATTTTTATTCATCATAAATTTTTCAACCCACGTATCTGAGGAAGCCTCGTGATATTTCTCTCTATTATCTTTTGATTGTTTTTGTGTTTCTTCTCTTATTAACGGTGGTATAGGTACACCTCTTGTTAAAATAAATATATCTTTACGTTCTTCTGGTATTTCATATGCTTCATTATACTCATATTTTTTTTCTTTTTCTTTTTCTTCCTCATCCTCATCTGATTCAGATATTTCACCCTCTTCTTTATCTCCTCGTGTATCTACCAACCTCTTAAGTGGCACTTCTGGTTGAAGTCTTAATTTATTTAATAACTCCTTTGTACAAAAAGAATATATAAGTGGTTCTGTTAGTTTCTCCACATCCAAATTATTATAGTCATCCAGAAATATTAAATAATCAGTTGATTTAATTTCGTATACACCTATTTGCATTACTTTATTATTATGTTTAACTAAATAGATTGGAAAATAGAGTATATTTTTATCTTCAAATGTATTTTTCGCATTCCCTACAGCAATTATAACATCAACATCTTTTATCTCTAATTGATATAATTCTGCTTCTGTTTTTAAATCACCAGAATCTACACTTTTAATTTCTGGATAACTAACATTATTGTCTAATTTTGATAATACCATATTTATATTTTACTACAATATTTTATATTTAATACAAAATTAAATATAAAAAATATTATTACCATAGTACGTATTTCTTCATAAACTTATCATTTTTCAATTCATTTACATAAAACCACATATTTTTTCTTTTTGATATTATATCACAGTTTAAAGGATTTGATTCAAAGTTAACCAATATATCAATAATCTGTTCTTTATTACATTTATTCAATTTAAATTCTTTAATAATTCCATAATATTCACCTATTAATAATAATTCTTTTACAGTATAATTTTCATTATAATGAATTAAATAAGGTAACATATCTTTATTTAAATTATTATCTTCCATTTTAAATTCATCTAACATCTGAAACAAGTCTTCACTATTACTATTACTATTTGAATCTTCAATAATTGTAAATGAAATGTTATCTTTCATATATTAATTCTACTATATTTTTATGTTTAAATAATAAATTAAAAAATAATTTTTACACCAAATACAAAATTTATACATAAATTAATAATTTTTACATTTCAATCATATCCATAAATTTAAATAATGATTTATTTGTTAAACTTTTATAATCTTTAGTCTTACTATTTGCTATTTTTACAATAATTTGATTTATAGTCAATCCTTCTATTAAATAATTTTCACATTCTACATCTTCGTATAGTTCCTTTTTATACATAATAGCTATGTTTTCAGTGAGTTCGTCTACTTCATTTCTTTTGTCTTCTACTAAAATAAAGCTATATATTTGGGATAGTAAATTACTTATAATCTTTAAAATTCTACTCTTCGTAATCATACCATTATTCATTAAATTAATATAAAATGCTGCTAAGGATTTACGTCTTTCGTTTATTTTATTATTTTCACAAAATTTATCATAGTTAACTTTCGAATCAACATATTCAATATTATTAAATAAATCAGTAAAATTATTTAAATTTTCTTCAAATATCGTTTTTATAATATCGTATTTCATAGATAAATTAGAATAAATATCTGCATACATTTTGGAATAAAATCTGTTAGTAGAAGCAATATCGAATATAATAGAACTTAATTTTAACATATCATCATTAGTTATATTTTGAATAATGACTGCATCAATGACTTCTATAATTTTATTATTAATATCAATATAATTTTTATCAGTTAATTTATTTAATTGTGTCCTTATAATATCAATTTGAGCATCAACACCCACCTTCTCCTCCATTTTTGTTGTTTGAAAACTTCTTATAGCATCCCAATCATCATCATTTAGAACTTCCATTGATTTATTGCCACGTTTTTTCTTTTGTAAATCCTTATTATTTGAATCCATTTTTAATACATTTTCTCTCTTTTGAAATATAGGAGTTCTAACATAATCAGGTGAACCAACTTGTAAAGCTAATTCAGAAATTATTTTTAATGTTTTTTCGGGTAACATATAATCAAACCCTTGAAAAATAATATCATTAGTATTTTCTAGTGTATATCTTAGAGTTTTAGTTGTCATTGCTTGGTATAATAAATATATGTGTTTGCATTTATATCAATTTTTTTTAAAATATTATAATAAAATAAAATACACTTAAATAGATTTGACAATAATATATTAAATGACAACTAATGATCACTCGTTTAACGATACCATTAATGAAGAAGTGTATGATTCTTCATATGAAATACAATCTTGGGATGATTTAAATTTAAATCCTAAAATTTTACGCGGTATATTTGCATATGGTTTTGAAAAACCAAGTCCAATACAACAAAAGGCTATAAAACCACTTATTATGGGCAAAGATATTATTGCACAAGCGCAATCTGGTACTGGAAAAACAGCAACATTTACAATTGGCGCATTAGCTAATGTAGATGTTACAAACAATACTACTCAAGTATTAGTTTTGTCTCCAACTCGTGAATTAACTACACAAACTGCAAAAGTATTTACTAGTTTAGGTGATATGATGGATGGATTGCGTGTACAAGTTCTATTTGGTGGGTCTACTATAGAAGAACATAGTAGTTTCTCTAACAAAAATGTACCACACGTTATATGTGGATGTACTGGTCGTGTTTATGATATGTTGAGACGTGATAAAATAACACTTAAAACTCTTAAATTAGTTATATTGGATGAAGCGGATGAAATGTTATCCAGTGGATTTAAAGAACAAGTTTATAATATTTTTCAATATTTCAACAATAATATTCAAGTTGCATTATTTAGTGCAACATTACCTCCAGCAGTTTATCCTATCATTAATAAAATTATGCGAAATCCTGTAAGAATAAGTGTTAAGAGAGAAATGTTAACACTTGAAGGAATTAGACAATTTTATATTGCTGTTGATGATGATAGACAAAAATATGCTACATTAAAAAATCTATTCTCGTTTTTATCTGTATCTCAGTGTATTATTTATTGCAATAGTGTTAAACGAGTTGCTGACTTATTTGATGCAATGAAAGAAGATGAATTCCCGGTTTGTTGTATTCATAGTAATATGGAAAAGTCTCATAGAGACGAAGCATTTAATGATTTTAGAAATGGCAAGTCACGTGTTATGATTTCTTCAAACGTAACTTCACGTGGTATTGATATTCAACAAGTAAGTATTGTAATTAATTTTGATCTTCCAAAGTGCGTACATAATTATTTACATAGAATAGGGAGAAGTGGTAGATGGGGTAGAAAAGGTGTAGGTATTAATTTTATTACTAGGCGCGATATTATTAAAATGAAAGAAATCGAATCACACTATTCTTGTCAAGTAGTCGAAATGCCAAATGATTTAGGGTTTTTGCAAAATTTTTAAATTGGCATAAATGTACAAAATAAACCTCATAATAACATACACTAATTTTATATTCGTAAAATAAATTTATTATATTTCTAGGTAAAAATATAATGAATGAAGAATTATCTAAACTAGATGATATCAATGATTTTTTTAAGTTACCAATTTTTTATAATACCGATAAGGTTGAACTTAAAAAAAATATTATAACTGATTTAGAATTAATATCAACGATTGACCAATCAAGTAATCCTATTTATTCGTATTATTTTAACTATGACAATGATATATCCAAAAAAATAGTAGAACAAACTGCAACTTATTATACAACTGATGTTCATTTCTTACAAGATACACAACAACTTTTGAGAGAACATAAAAATTTGCCCACCAAATATACTGATATTTCACCTAATTATAAAAATATAATGGACATTTGGAACGAATTAAAAATACAATCCGGATTTAAAGAAAAATACTATTATGTTGACTGGCAAATGCTTGAATTCTTAAACAATTCATCTTTGTTTTTACAATTTATGAGTATTTATAATTTACTTTCACCCATACTTTCTCTCTTTATGCCAATTATGATTCTAATTATTCCTTTTATCATTCTTAAAGCAAAAGGAATAGAAATAAATACTCAAGAGTACTTAGAAGTTTTATCTATAATAGCACAACAAAATGCTATCGGAAAATTATTTACAACTAATTTTTCTGAAATTAAAATACACGAAAAAATTTATATAATTATTTCTGCTGCATTTTACTTATTTTCCATTTATCAAAATATTATGATTTGTGTACGTTTTAATAACAATATGTTAACCATTCATCAACATTTTAAAGAAATTAATAAATATTTGAGTACAACTATTTTATCAATGGAAAATTATCTGTCTACATCTAATCAACTAACAAGTTATAGTGATTTTAATACAAATCTTCGAGAGAAAATAGACATACTAAAAGTAATCAAAAATAAAATTTCAAATATTTCTGACTATAGTATTTATAATGTTAATAAACTAAGTGAAATAGGTAATATATTGAAATATTTCTATGAATTACATAATGATAAAATATATGATAATGCAATTATGTATTCACTCGGGTTTAACGGTTATATTGATTGTATTGAAGGATTAATAAATAACATTGAAGATAGAAAAATAAATTCAACTATATTTATTAATGAAAATAAAAAGACGATACTTAATAACAGTTATTATGCTTGTTTAAAAGATAAGAATCCTATTAAAAATACCATCAAATTAAAGAAAAATATTATTATTACTGGACCCAATGCTTCTGGAAAAACAACCATTTTGAAATCAACACTTATTAATATCATATTTAGTCAACAATTTGGATACGGATTTTATGATTCTGCCAAAATTTCACCATTTAAACATATTCATTGTTATTTAAATATTCCAGATACATCTGGAAGAGATAGCTTATTCCAAGCTGAAGCAAGACGATGTAAAGAAATATTAGATACAATCAACCTCAATAAAAATACACAACACTTTTGTATATTTGATGAATTATACTCTGGAACTAATCCGGAAGAAGCAATTTCAAGTGCTACAGCATTTATGAAGTACTTGATAAAATATCATAATGTCTCTTGCTTATTAACAACACATTTCGTTAAAGTATGTAAGTCATTAAAGAAAAATAAAGATATTGTTAACTGCTGTATGGTTACAACAAAATTAAATAATAAGTTAATATACACTTATAAACTAGATAAAGGTATTTCTAACGTTAAGGGTGGAATTAATATTTTAACAGAAATGGATTATCCATCTGAAATTATAAATGATACTATTAAAAATGATGTTAAAAATGATGTTAAAGATAAGTAATAGTCAAAAAATTTTTATATTTAATTATATATATTTATAATAAATGGATGCATTAATTGTATATATTTTTTGTTATGATATATGGTATTATTTTATTCATAGATTACTCCATACAAAGTATCTATATTTTATCCATAAAATACACCACAAAAAATATAAACCAGAATATTGTGACTTTTATAGAGTACATCTGTTAGAAATACCTATACAAAGTATAGGCTTAATATTATCAGTATATTTGTATAAATTATATTTATATCAATTAATTTGCGCTATTATATTTATAAATGTACGTGGTATATTAACACACGATGAACGGTTTGTGAATATAATAGGTGATCATCATTTACATCATCACAAATATATAGTTTATAATTATGGTGAGTACTGGTTAGATTACCTATTCGGAACAGATATATCAAATAAAAAAAAAGTACTAGAAAACAATTAATTATATAAATTCGTTAGTTAGTGAATTAATTAATATCTACTTTTTGTAATAAAATGTCTTCTTTTGCAGATTTATTAAATCCTACCTTTTTAATATTTTTAGGAATAATACTATTGGTTACTGCAATATTGTTCTTATATTTTGAAAATAAATTACGAGAACAAAATCATAAAATTGCGTCTATGTTAAGCTTAGTTTCTTCTTTAGCCGAAGAACTAAATGGTGTTAAATTAGGGTTAAATAATTTATTGTCGATAACGATGAACGGTGCTGGTCACGATAATCATTTTTCCAATCAATCGAATTTTCAACCTTTTAATCATTTAGAAGAAAATTTGAATACTTTAAACGAAGAAAATAATTTGATTGTTGTTTCTGATGATGAAGATAGTGATAATGAAGAAGAAAATGATTTTGACGAGGAAGAAGAGACTGATAATGAAGATGAAACAAATGATTCTGAATCAGAAACATCTAATTCAAATGAACTAAATGAAATAGAGGACTTAAATGATGAAGAAGAAAATATTTGTATGTCAGCATCAAATGATATCAAAATTCTAAAATTAAACTTAAATCTTGATTCTAATATTTATAAAGACGAAACACATGAAACTGAAGAAATTGAGGAATTAAATGAGGATGATAATGATGTTGATAATGATGTTGAATTTGTAACATTAAATAATTATGAAAATAATGATAACAATGAAGAACAACAATATGATATTTCTTTGGAATTAAAAACAATAAATGTTAATTTAGAAGAACGAAAAAATATAGAATTAATTGAAAATGTTGATTACAAAAAATTACCATTAAATAAATTAAGAAGTGTAGTAGCAGAAAAAGGATTAATCGTAGATGCATCAAAATTAAAAAAAACCGAAATGCTTAAATTGCTTGGTGCTGAATAAGATTTTTATCTTGTGATTATATAACATGAGTTGGGCAACTTGTTATTCAGGGTCAAATAATATTCATTTTAATTTTCCACCTATAATGGCTGATGGTAGAAATTACGCTTCTTGGCAACCTTCTGCTGTTATAAATCAAAGAATACAACAACAAGAAGGTATTAAAAATAATTGGCAATATCGTCAATATTTACAACACAATGGAATACAGATTATGAAATATAATAATGCTGAAGCTTGTTATGATTTAGGATTAGATCCACACGTACAATCTGGTAAAACACCATCTAATAATGTACCTTATAAATTCAAATCAACATTTGATACCGCTACACCAGGTTTCGGATATTGCAATAGTGATTTGAAAAACCCATATTTATCTAGAGAACAATTAAATTCAAGAATGATTGCTCCATCTATTAATCCTAATAATTTTACGAATTAATAAATATATATTAATAGTATAATTTATATATGTATTTTCTAGTTACACTTATTACATTATTAAAAACTTTTACCCCATATTTTAGAAAACATATATTGGATTCATTAGAAGGTCACGAATATCTATTTTTAAACACTGTTTTTGTTACATTATTCGTTTTATTTTATTTTATCTATAAATTTATTTACCACGATGATATGTGTGATAAATTAGTAAATAAAATTTATAATCTTACCTTTTTACAAGTTATTTTTTTTATACTAATTGCATTTATTACACTTGTTTCATCCATTGTACTTATTAATTTAGATAAAAATTATAATACACCTTTAATCAATTCAATTTTAACTAAAGGAATAGCAGCGATTCTTTTGTTATTCGTAGGTACAATTATTTATGAAGAAAAATATAACTCTAAACAAATATTTGGAATATTTTTAACTATAATAGGTTTATTTCTTATTAATTGCAAAAAATAATTATAATCAATAAAGGATATAATAATAATTTAATAATTTAATATTATATGAAAATATTGTCTATAGATGTAGGTATAAAAAATTTAGCATTTTGTTTATTTGAAAAACCAAATGATTCTGAACATTTTAAAATTACAAAATGGGATACTGTTAACATTTCAGAACAAGAATCATTTAAATGTTTTTTTATAGAAAAAAATGTACTGTGTAATAAAGCAGCAAAATATAAAAAAAATGGTGAATGCTTTTGTTTAAAACACTCTAAAAAACAACCATTTCAAATACCTTCATCAGAACAAAAACCTACATTTATAAATAAACAAAAAATACAAAATTTATATGAAATTGCTAATAAACACTTAATTACATATGAAAACAAAATTAAAAAACTTGATTTAGCAAATTTAATTAATGAACATATATCAACAAATTATTTTCAATGCATCGAACATACTAATGCGTCAGATGTAAAATTATTAGATATTGGACTAAATATTAAATTACATTTTGATAATTTATTTTCACAAGAAGAGTCTATAAATTATGTTATTATTGAAAATCAAATTAGTCCTATTGCGACACGAATGAAGACTATTCAAGGTATGCTGGTACAATATTTTGTAATGTCGCAAGTTTTTGTAGATAATATAGAATTTATTTCTGCCTCCAATAAGCTGAAAGATTGCAATATTAAACAAAAAACTAAATATAGTGAACGGAAAAAAATAGGAATATCAAAATGTTTAGAAACTATTTCGTCTGATTTCAGATTTAATGAACACTTACATTATTTTAATTCTCATAAAAAAAAAGATGACTTGTCTGATTCATTTTTACAGGGGTTATGGTTTATAAATGATAGAAAAATATAAAAATATAAAAATATATATTTTAACTTTTTTTATTCAAAATATATATTTCAATTCGTATTACTTAAAATTAAATGTTCTATTTAATGAATAATAATGGCTGGTATAATTGAAATTTCGGAAATAGATTTAAACAGTGATAATTTTGGTAATGGTGAATGGAATAAAAAACCTAGCAATTTTGGAGGAGGACTTGAATTATTAATGAATGATAAGGTTAGAGAAAATACAAAGCTTAATAGTGACATTGATTTAGAAGATTTAAATAATTTAGAAAATGAACTAAATGGATTAGTTGATGAATTACCAGGAGATAGTTTTAAACCCAAGTCTGATTTGTTCGGCAATTTTTCTAATGGATTTGATGAAAAACACTCCGTTAGATTTAACGATACTAAAGACCCATCTATTGGCTCTTTTACCGCATCAACTGATAATGATAATAAAACTTGGGATGGATATGGCAAATTTAATAACATACCTTTAAATCCAGATAAATCAGTTCCATTTGAACAAAAAATGAGTAAAGAAGAAATGCTTAGAGAAAAATTTAAATATCTTAGAAAGCTTGAAGCTTTAGAAAAAAAAGGTGTTGAATTATCAAAAAAATACAATATGGATTCATCACTTCAGGAAATGCAAGGAGAATATGAGACTATTATGGAGGAAAAATCTAAACAAAATTCTGTTAAGTTTCAAGGAAATATGTTAATGGCTTGTATTAATGGAATTGAATTTTTAAACGGTAAATTTGACCCATTTGATATTAAACTCGACGGTTGGAGTGAACAAGTTAATGAAAATATTACCGATTATGACGATATTTTCTCTGAATTATATGAAAAATATAAAAGTAAAGCATCCATGGCACCAGAGTTGAAATTATTATTCCAACTTGGTGGAAGTGCTATGATGGTACATATGACTAATACAATGTTTAAATCCGCTATGCCTGGGATGGATGATATTTTAAGACAAAACCCCGATTTAATGCGGTCTTTTCAAAATGCTGCTGTAAATACTATGTCACAAAGTAGCCCTGGGTTTTCCGGGTTTATGACTAATTTAATGAATCCTGAACCACAAGTGTCTAGAGGTATGGGACCGCCACCACCTATGCAAACTCAAGGTCCTAATGCAATTCCTACACCACTCGGACGACCAGGAAATAACAATTATGCTAATCGACCTGACTTAAATATGAGTCGTAGCAATTATAGTGAAATAAATGATGGAATTAGTCTTAGGGAAAATTTTGAGAGACCTGATCTACAAGATAGAACCACTAAAAGACCAATAAGACCTGAAATGAAAGGTCCATCTGACATTTCGGACATTCTCTCTGGATTAAAAACTAAAACCATTAATATACAAGATTCTAATTCTAATAACTCACAACCGGTTAACGATAGTAGTACTATTAGTATTAGTGATTTAAAAGATTTACAAGGAAATGGAAATATGCCAAAAAGAAGTCGACGCAAAAAATCGGCAAGTAATACTGTCAGCATAGATATTTAATAAACTACACATTCAATCATCTAATATATTATATATAAAACTATATAATATATAACTTATTCAACAGTCACAACCTTTGCTAAGTTTTTAGGCTTGTCTGGATTAATACCTCTCTCTATTGACAAATAATATGCTAACAACTGGATTGGAATTATACCTAATAATGACGCAAATGTTTTGTTTTCTGGAACAAAAAGTATTTCACAATCTATATCCTTTGAAATTGATATATCATTTGTAATAAATATAATAGGTGATTTACGTGATGCTACTTCTTGATAACAATTTAATGTTTTGGTCTTATGTAATTGGTCTAAATTTATTATAATTACAGGAAAGTGTTCGTCTAATAAAGCAAACGGACCGTGTTTTAATGAACTAGATGAATACCCCTCACTATGTATATATGATATTTCCTTTATTTTTAATGAACCCTCTTTAGCTATATACTCATCACTTCCTTTACCAATCAAAAACATATTTGTTTCCTTAAAATTTTTTGCAATTTTCTGTGTTTCAATCTCACATGACTCTATTGTATTTTTAATGTCATTTGACAAATTATGCAAATCTCTTATCATTGTAATACGTTTTTTCTCACTTATATTATGTATTTGAGCAAACCATATAGATAACAAATTTAAACATACTACTTGACTTGTAAATGCTTTTGTTGATGCAACACCAACTTCTTTTCCCGCATTACAATAAATACCACAGTCTACTTCTCTCGCTATCAACGAATCTACTACATTTATAATACCTATAGTGGTTATACTATTATTTTTTGCTATACTTATACAACGATGTAAATCTTTTGTTTCACCCGATTGTGATATCAAAATTATACCAGTGTTCCCTAACTTTGGTATATCAACTTCATTAAAATCCGCACCATCAAACACCTGAACTGTATTAAAATTACATATTTGTTTAAAATAATGCATTCCATATAACCCTGCAAAATAGGAACTACCACAACCTAGTATAATTATATTACTAATTTCCTCTAATATATCCACATTTTGTTCTAAACCTCCTAATTTTACTTCTGAATGATTTTTTATTCTACCTCCTTTATTTATTGCATTCAATACTGTATTAGACTGTTCATTTATTTCTTTTAGTGTCCAATGATTAAATGGATATGATGACAATTCTGTAACAACACTTGATACTTTCTTCTTTAAGTATGTATTAGAAGTATTTATTAAAATAGTATTATTTTCCTTTTTTTCAATTACACATATATCGTCATTATGTAATGTTATATAATTTTTTACCATATTACAAAACCCACTTTGTTCCGATGTTATAATCACTTTATCTTCATTTTGACCAATTAGTAGTGGCGAACCATTACGTACACAATATAATTTGTTTTTATCATTTATACTTTGTATTATCAAACCATATGTACCCTCTAAAACATCAATAGTTTTTTTAATTGCCTCAAAAGTATCATTATATATAGTATAATTATATTCAATTAAATTTACTATTACTTCTGTATCTGTTTGTGAAATAAAATAATAACCTTTTTCAATTAATTCTCCTTTTATTTTACTATAATTTTCTATAATACCATTATGAACTATAACAAAATTTTTATTATTGGATAAATGAGGATGTGCATTTATATCATCTTTTACACCGTGGGTTGCCCAACGATTATGACCCATTCCTATCAAAGAATGTTCTTCGTCTTTTTTTGGTATTGTTATTAAATGTAATTTGTCTAACGAATTCACATTATCTGTTGATGCATATTTAATCACTTCAAATGTATTCTTATTATTATTTAATACCGCTAATCCAGAAGAATCATAACCTCTATTCTGTAATTGTATTAAACCATTTATAATGAGTTCATATATATTTTCGTTTTTACTTAATACTAAACCATATATACCACACATATATTTACTTATATAATCTATTTAACTAAATATAATTAATATAACGAATACTAATTCGTTTTATAATATTTTTCAATATATTCTCTTATTCTAAATCTATTTTTAAATCTAAAATATGTTTATATTTACTATTTATTAACTCTGTAATATTATCTGCTTTCAGAATTTTATCTCTTTTCAAAATTTCAGATGTTTCAAATATTAGGTCCTTACATTTTACCATTATTAATTGAGCATAAACATATGCACTATTAATTAATTCTATTACATCATTGTCTATTAATTCTTTGTATTTTTCACTAGTGTTTGGATATATGATATTACTTCCCATACCATAATATATTACCATCTTCTCTGCTAATTTTAATGCCTCCTCAAAATCATTTATCGCTCCTGTTGTGACACTAACATTATAAAATACTTCTTCTGCTATTCTTCCTGATAATAATATCATTAAATGTTCAAATAATGCTTCTCTTGTATAAATATTTGAAGTTGAGCTTTTAAATACTGTATAACCTGGACTCTTTGGTGAAGACAAATTTATTACTACTTTTGACATTTTTGAATGATACTTAGAGAGAATTCCTACAATAGCGTGACCCATTTCGTGTATCGCTATATGGTCAATAATATCTGATGTAAATTCGTGTTCAGTTGGTTGCCAACCCGCCATCATTTTATTCATCACAAAATCAAAATCCTTATAACAAAACTCAGTATTATTCATTCTTAATGCATTCAGCATTGCTTCATTTAACAGATTTTCTATTTGTGCACCAGTTAAACCTTCTGTCACCTCTACTAAGTCATTTATACCTATTGAATCACAATATGGCTTACCTTTTAAATGTATATTAATAATAGCATTTCGTGTTGCACTATCTGGAAGCCCAATATATATTTTTTTATCAATTCTTCCTGGTCTAGTTAGGGCATTATCCAACAAATCTATTCTGTTAGTGGCTGCAACCACAAAAACTCCTGATGTATTTTTAAAACCATCTAATTCTACTAATAATGCATTCAACGTATTATCACGCTCAGAAGATGAACTGTCACCATCCGAAGACCGTTTTCTACCAACCGCATCTATCTCATCGATAAAAATAATGCACGGAACATTTTTACTCGCTAACTCAAATAACTCTTTTATTCTTGTTGGACCTATTCCCACATATTTTTCTTGAAAATCCGAACCAGAAACTGGTATAAAACTACATTTCGATTCACCTGCTAATGCTTTCGCTAATAAGGTCTTGCCTGTACCTGGAGGTCCTTCTAATATTAGACCTTTGGGAATACGTACATTATATTGTGCATATTTTTTATGATTAGTTAAAATATCAACACATTGCTCCATCTCCCTTTTAACATTTTCATAACCACCAACATCTTTAAATAAAATGTTATAATTTTTAATTACTTCGAAATTTTTTGATTTTGTATTTTTTCTTTCAACATATCGTCGTCTTCCAGTATCTTCATCATCTTCAAAGTTACCATTCATATCATTATCATCATTTATATTTTCTTCATTGTCAAACTGAACACCTAATGCTTTTAAAAAATTAGATTTATTTATAAATATATGCATTTGTGGAGGCTCAGGCTCCACATTATCTTCATCTGTTTCATCCGTATCATCTAATCCTAAAATACTATTGTTTTGTATAGTTCTATTTTTTGAATTCAGTCTTTTGAGCTTTTCTAAAAAATCTGGCTTTGTTAATGGATATTTTCTAATTAAATTATTTAAACCATCTCCATTATACTCTGTATCATTCTGTTTTCTTTGCAATTGTTCATAATATTTTCTTCCAAATGGATTTCTATTTATTTTTATATTGTTATTCATTTCCATTTTACCATTTATTCTATTAATTAATAAACCATACGATTTAACATTTATAAACCCAAACAATAATAGAATATTAAAAAGAAATGTCATATTCCCCATTTTATGTATAACTAATATTCTATTTTTTATATCATTATCGAATTATAATTAAAAAATTTGTATATTTTTAAAATGATTTTCTATGTTATTTATTAAAGCCATAACCGGTGTTTTATCTTTACCATATAACAAAGAATCATATATCATTTTAACATTACCTACCAAATTTTGCTTATTTAAATGTAACCATAGTACAAATATTATAAATAATATACACGTAAAATAGATATCTTTCCATTTTACTGCATCATTATCTTTACGTAAATAATACAACGGTACTACTTTTATTAATGTATTTACTAATACAAAAATTAATAATGTTCTCTTAGGAGTATTATAATATAACATCAAAAATAACATAATTATATTATCTACCAGACCTATCATTAATGCAATTTTCGGATTATATGTAGTATAATTAAATATATACAGTAAATACCATACGTATATCCAATATGAAAAAATTAAATCTCCTCTTAATGCTTTCATTTATATTTAGATAATAAAATAAACAATTTTACCTTTTTATTTTAGATATTTTTAATAAATTTAGTATTAAAAATATAATACACTATATTTTAATAATGAATAACAAAGATAAAAATAATATATGTCCAAAAGGAGGAATTAAAATATATAATACTAATAATGATAATAATAACAATAAAAATAGGAATAATGATTTTAATATTGACCAAAGTACTTTCTTTAACAACTTAAAGAATCAAAACAAACCTACTGGGGTTAGAATTACAAATAGTGATAATGAATATAACATTGATCCTTTTGAAGGATTAAATCCTTTTACTAATTCTAATGAAGAGAGAAATATTAAACCTATTGTATACGATAATACATCTTATAATAAACTTGATTTAAATATTGATAATTATTCCCGCGAAGAGTTATATAATTTATTTGGTCTTGTAAAGTCAAATCTTTCTCAAGAAAATATGAGAGAATCTAAAAAAACAGTACTTAAAACACATCCAGATAAATCTAGGTTAGATCCTAAATATTTCTTGTTTTTTTCTAAAGCATATAAACGGTTATATAGCATATATGAGTTTCAGAATAAGAATACTAAAAAAAATATAGAAAATAATGAATATTTTGATACAGATAATACTGTTGTACTTGATAAAATGTTTGAACAAGATAAACATCTTAAAAATCCCAAGAATTTCAATCAATGGTTTAATGACCAATTTGAAAAACATAAGATTAATGACGAATCCGATGAAAAAGGCTATGGCAGTTGGCTTAAATCAGACGAAGATATTGTTTTTACACCTAACGTAACGAAAGCTAATATGGCAATCGAAATGGAAAAGCGAAAAAAACAAGTACAAACTCTTACTACATATAATGGTGTTACAGATTATACAGCTGCAAGTTTGGGAGGATCATCTTTAATGGATTATAATAGTAATTTTACATCTGGTACACTTTTTAGTAATGAAGGAATGGGATATACTGATTTAAGACAAGCCTATGTTGAGTCGGTTATTCCTGTTACAGAAGAAGATTACCAAAAAATGACAAAATTTAAGAACTTGGAAGAATATAAATATCATAGAAATAATTCCAATACTAAACCTCTTGACAAAGAAGAAGCTATGAAACAGTTATATCATCAAAATAAACAAAAAGATGAGGAAAGTGCAGCATTAGCATTTTACTATGCTCAACAATCAGAAAAAACAAAACAAAAACAAGAATCTTTTTGGTGTGGTTTAAAACAATTAACTAACCATTAACATTTACTACAAAATGAAATGCCGATAAACATTAAAAACAATATAATATATAATATATGATAGGCGAAGAATTCATTGAAATATTATATAATACAAGTTATGGTGGTTGGGGAATAAGTGATAAAGCAATAGAGTTGTATAAATTAAGAAATGTAAATGATAATTCGATGGCATTAGAATACGAATGCCACGAACTATTGTCTAGGACGGATCCAATTCTTATTCAAATATATAATGAATTAGGTGACGAAATGAATACAAAGTGTTGTAAAATAAGAATTAAAAAAATTCCAAAAAAATATGAAAACTATTACTATATCTCGGAATATGACGGTAAAGAATCTATCGCAATAGATTTCACAAATTATAAATTGGATATGGTATATAATAAAATAACAGAAATATTGCAAAGCACTAATAATAATGAGATAAAAATAATTAAAATAGAAGAATTTATGTCTACATTAAAATGTAAAGATGTCTAAATATTATATTTGTAATATAGTTAAAGAATTATTTGCAATATCTATAATGAGGTTATTAAACTTATTCTTTTTTATTACATTACCATCTATGTATACAAAACGATTATTTTCAAAAATTAAAAATTTAGATAAACCTAATTGTATTAACTGTAAACATTATATTACTGAATCGTATAATGATTTCAGTTCTTCAAACAATAAATGTTGCATCTTTGGTGCCAAAGATATACATAATGGAGATATAAGATATGATTATGTAAGTGAATGCAGGAAAGATGAAGAAAAATGCGGAATAGATGGACAATATTTTGAAAAACAAAATAATATATATTTTAAAAAATTAAAACATAATCTAAGCAGAAATTACTTATATTATTATTGTTTTATAACCGTATTATTACAAATAATTGTAATAACCAAAAAAAATATCAATTAACTCCGTGTTCTCTATCAAAAAGTAACTACTAAAAGTAAATTATAGAAAAATAAAATATTATATAATAATTATTATTAAATATAAATATACTTATTATATTATTAAATGAACAATGAAACTATATTATTAGAAAAGGATGGATTCAAGTTTTATAAAACAAAAGATAATGAATATTATAGTAATTTTTGTTTAAATAATACGAATATCATACTTTCACAAATCATCGATTTTAATTTAATGAAACTTGTTTATGATTTAAATACAGATATTTATGAAAAAACAAATTTACTTATTAATCACGATGATACAGCTGTAATAACAGTACTGCTTAAACATTTTTTCAAAGATTTAGGATTATCTCAAAAATATTCTGTTCTTCAAATACAACGTATTTTAGATCAAGATAAAATAATATTTAATGGTCAAAATAAAGATAATATAGATCTTACAGAAATTCATACAATTTATGGTATCCCGACAAATGCAGAATTACTATCTATTACCAATATTAAAAATATATGTACAATTTTAACACCACACAAAATAGATTGCGCTTTTTATATTACTTTTGATAAAAACATTACCATACCTCCATTTGTTGAAAAAATGATTAGTAATATTATCCATAAAATATTTATTAGAGTAAAACAATTTATAGAGAATATTGTAATTTAATGTATAGATATAAATGTCTTATATAAATAAAATTTTATTTGTGATAAACGTTTTTTCAGTAATATCATTTGAATTCGTTATGTATTTATTATATAATGATTATTCAATTTTTATTGATAGAGTTTGCTATGATCTTGCTAATATAAATATATTATATGTAAAAATATTTCAAGCATTTGCGTATAATAATAATTTAATTGATGAAACTACTAATAATAATTTATTGAAATTTACGAATAAGGCACCTTGGAAATATAGTGATATTCATTTTTATAATTTAATTAAAGTATGTGAGAAATATGATATTGTTATCAAAACCGGTTTTGAAAGACCAATTAATTCTGGAATGATTTCACTTGTATTTAAAGGAAACCGACGAGGTGACAATAAAGATATAATTATTAAAATTAAAAGAGTAAATATAGAAAAGAAATTGTCTCAAGCAATCGTAAACATACAATTTTTTCTAGATTTATTGTCTTATATCCCATTTATTAAAAATTATAATTTAGATGAAGTAGTAAATAAAAATATTAATAATATTTTAGAACAAACCAATTTTATAAAAGAAGTAAATAATTTAAAATTAATAAAAAATAATTGTAAAAATTTAGAATATGTTATTATCCCAGAAGTTTTTGAGGAAGTTACAAACAATTTTCCTGATGTAATTATGATGGAATTTATAAATGGTATTCAAATTAATGAGATTGATAAAGACGATTATCAAGGATTTGCTCAGCAAATTATTAAATTTGGAATAGTTACATCACTAATACACGGAGTAACTCACGGAGACTTACATAGTGGAAATATATTATTTATTAAAGATAACAATGACAAAAATTATAAATACAAAATTGGTATTATTGATTTTGGAATTATCACCATTATAGAAGAAAAATATAGACTATCTATGTTTAATATTGTTATTGATTTCTTTTCTTCACAACAGAACGAAATCGCAAAAAAAATACTACATTCAGGAATTATTGAACCATTAGATACATTAAATAAATTACCTATTTCTCATTATAATCACATTTATAAAATAATTTCTGAATTAGTACAAGAAGTATTATCAAATTCTAAAACAGCAAATCAACTACAAATATATAAATTTCTGATAACATTTAATAACTACATTAATAGTTATAAATTAGGAGAATTTGGTTTACATATTAATGATGAATTTCGTAAAATTCAATTAACAATTGCAATGACTCACGGTGTTACTATAACTTTATGTAATGGTAATTTTATTGATGCAGCAGATAAAGTCATAAATGATTTATTACATACGGATTTACTATTAAAATAAATATATCTCACTACATTAATTATCATATCCCCACGGCCATATAGAAACTATTTTTGGTATAATATAGTTTATATAAATATCACCCTTATATAATTTTCTTGTTAAAGATATTGCAGTTGGAAAAATGATATCAACGTGTTTTTCATCTCTTAAATATTTTATTGTTGATAACATAGTAGTACCTGAACTTACTAATTCATCTATCAAAATGACATTTTTACCTGATAAGTTATCATCAATTCCTTCACAAACATTATATTCACCATAATTTTGTAAAATGTGTTTTAATATTAAATCACTAATAGCATTTATTGGTTTTTTATCACAATTATAGTAACTTCTTGTCAGTTTAACTTTATAATTTTTTATATTTAATTTTTTAGATATGTAATCAGATATAATAGCACCACCTGTTTTAATACCAATGATAGCATCATATTTAACATTGCTATCTTTTATTCTCTCTATTATATGATCCATATATCTTTCAATGTCTTTCCAAGAAACAAATGTTACTTGTTGGATATTAGCATTAGCATATATTGTTAATATTTTCATATAATAAGGTGTTTCCATTTTTTTTTTAATATTTGGCAACATTTGATGATCAACCCAATTCGGTATAGGTACTTCAAGTTTGCTATTTATTTTATTTACAATTAAAGCAGCTAATACTATTCCTATGATAAAAACAAATAAAAATGAAAATTCTGAAAGATTTGTTATGGAATAAATGTTACTATAAAATAGTCCTAATACAATACCTGCAATGACTTGACCAACAGTATGCATATTAGAAATAATACGTTGAATGGAAAAAAAGAAAATGAATAATATACATATTGGCAACGATATGAATTGATAAATATATAATAAAGAAAATAAAATTGTGGATGTTTCAGCGTGCCCAGATGGCATACCAATACAACTTACACTACTGTATAGGTTATTATCACAGTTTTTTAATGGTCGTTTAATATCATAATGTAAACATATTTGAGACAACTGTTTTTCTAATCCATTGTGAATATAAAAATGATATAAACATACAATAAAAATTATTAGTATGATATTTATTTTTTTATTATCTATATTCATTATTTTCATTATAATAAATAATGATATTAATAATTTTACAAATTAGTAATTTGCTTTATCAATTACAACCTCTCTGGCAATCATTTTAATAATTTTATCTTCTTTTTCTATATCATTATCTCCAGAACCACCCATAGCTTCAATAATCAATTTGTTATAATGGTCTGAATATTTGGATTCGCTTTTACCACAATCTGGATATTTTTCTTTAAACTCATATAATAGCCTAGAATTTTTATTAGCAATCTTTTTTATAACCTTTCTCAGTTTAACATTTTCTTCATTTTCTTTTTCCCATTTGTCTTCATCTTTTACGTATAAAACTTCTCTCTTTGCATCTGTACAATGAATAGGGCGTTTTGTTTCATCTAATGAATTCAATTTTTTAACTATTATATTTGAAATACCATTAACAAAACCTAATTTACCAACATACTCTAAATCACATAATTGTAATTTTAATGATTCTACAAAATCTGTAATATTCATTGCATCTTTACACGTTTCATTTAAAAATACATTCAAGTTGAAAGTTTTATTATTACTATTTACATTATGTGAATTAATAGTATTGTTCAGTGGTTGTATTTTTTGACAAACATCCAATACCATATTTTTAAGTTCTGAATTCTCTTTAATTAAAACCATAATTAGTTCTTTATCATTAGGAACAATATTTTGTGACGTTTCTATGGTGTATGTGCATATTTTTTTATGTTTAGATAACCCCTGACTGTATTTGTATTCCTTTCCACATTCACATTTATAAAAATCCTCACCATAAATATTATTTTGCTCTTTTTGCTCTTTTTTGGTATCCAAAATGTATCCAAAATGTATCCTTGAGTGCTTACCCGTCAAATTATGACGTTCGAAATTATATTTCTTAAAGCATTTGAAGTCACATTTTTTACAAAAATATTGATTTTGCTCTTTTTGCTCTTTTTGCTCTTTTTTTGTATCCATAATGTATCCATAGATTTTATTCCTATATTGTTTACAAAATTTAATAAAAATTTTATCGTAACAAAAATTAAATTATTTTTTTTATTACCAGACGCTAATTTTTCATTATGGTAACAAAAACCAGGTATTTATTTTTTTCCGGGAAAGTATTTGGATTTTCCGATTTTGGACATTTATAAATGTCCATTTTTCATTTTCCCGTAGACTTTTGGCTTTTTTAAAATAATTTCCAGCATTTTGTTGAACATTCTTGTTTTTGAAGGAAAGACAAACTTTTTATTATATATTGAATAAAATTGAAATATATTTTAATTGTACTTAAAATGACATATTACATAAAATCAATAACTATTAAATATGATATTTTATAAAATGAAAACTGACCTTAAAACTATTATTGTTCCCGAATTATTTTACCTATTACCAAAAGAAGTAAAAGATATTGTATATGAATACAATATTGAACATCGTTCTCAAATGAAAGAGGTATTAAATCAATTAATAAGTTATATATTTTGTAAAAATTGTAATGGACTTATATGTCCTTCTATATTAAATAAAATTAATTGTTGTAGTTCAGAATGTCTGTATCAGTTAATGGGATGATAGTGATAGATAAACAAATTATTATTTAAAACACCAACTTGAATATGTATATTTCTAATTAACTTAAATATAATTATTTTTAGTAATAAAATGAAATATATTTTTTCTCTATTAACTCTATTATTTTTACAAATTTCGTCTTTCAAAGAAATTAAACCAAAACTATGTATTAATTGTAAATATTTTATAACAGATAATGATAATCGTTTTGGCAAATGCTCGTTATTTATAAAAGATAATAGTAACAGTAATTACGAGTTAGTTAATGGTATTCGCCAAGATGAAGATATTGAATATCATTATTGTTCTACATCTAGAGGAATAGCAGATATGTGTGGTATAGAAGGAAAAATGTATAAAAAAAATAGTAAAAAATATACTAAAAGATATAGCATATGAATAATATAATAAAATTGAAATAAATTAAATACTTAATCAAATATAATATAATGACTATTATATTGGATCAACCAATAATGAATCCTACTTTTATTTTTGTGGATGGCAGTTATTTTTGTTTTTACAGATATTATGCACTTATTAACTGGTGGAAAAATGCATATCCAGATGAAGAGTTATTAAATCCATTACAAAATGAAATATTCGTGCAAAAATTTAAAAAATTATTTATTGAAAATCTCCAACAAATACCTAAAAAATTAAAGATAGATAAGAAAGTAAATCCTATATTAATGGTTGGTAAAGATTGTAAAAGAGAGAACATCTGGAGAAATGCTTTATATCCGCAATATAAAGCTACAAGAGTTTACGATGAGACATTTATGGGCGGACCCTTTTTTAAAATGGCATATGAAGAAGAATTGTTTCAAAAAGGAGGTGCAAAAGCATTATTACATCATCCACATTTGGAAGCAGATGATTGTATTGCAATATCCGTAAAACATCTTATTCATAAGTATCCAAAATGTGAAATATATATCATTACAAGTGATAAAGATTATTTACAATTACAAACACACAATGTACATTTATTTAATCTTGCATATAAAAATATTTCTGAAAAAAATGGTATTATATGTGATGCAAAAAAAGAATTAGAGTTAAAAATTATTATGGGCGATATTAGTGATAACATACCAGCCGTATTTCCGAAATGTGGCCCAAAAACCGCACTAAAATGCATAGAAAATTCAGAATATTTTGCAAGTAAAATGGCAAATAATGAAGAATATTACAAACAATATGAATTAAATAAGAAGCTTGTCTGTTTTGATTGTATCCCTGAAATTTATATAAATGAATTTATGGAATCATTAAAAAATAATTAAAATAAAATGTAAATTTATTAATTTTTACCACAATATATTTCTACTTAAATTATTTGCAGAATATGGATTATTTTTCCAATTTCCTCGCATATACATAGTCCTTGTTAAATAATTTTTACGCCTTGTTTTATCTTTATGTTTAGTAAAGTCTTCGTAACCTATTTGACCAAAATTAATCCATTTATCATTCTTTTTATCATATATTTTATATTTTTTATGAGGATTTGAAGCAGGATATAGTTTTGCCGTTTTGCCTAAATATTTATATGCCATATGCTGTGCTATTCTAGGATTAGAATATTTAAATAGTTTTTTTGTAAACGCACGTTTTTTATCAGCCATTATATTAAATGAATATAATAAAAGAAAATAATATATTATTATTATAACTATGACTTCTATACCAAATGAATTAAAAATAATAATAAATACAAATGTTCCAGGTTATCAAAAATTATATTATAAACCGGTTATGTCAAATCCAAATATAAATAAAGATGATACTACAGTTAGATTTAATCCATTAGTAAAATTAAATCAAAAGGTAGTAAACAGTATACCTGAGAATTTAAGACAAAAATCATTTTTTAATAGTGGACTATTCGAATCTTTAATACGACATACTAAAGCTACTCCTGCAAAATCTTTAGTATATGCAAATGATAATGGTTATGTAGATAATAATATTAAAGTTACAATTGATACTATTTTGCCAGTTAATAGTATATTGTATATCAACAAAAAACCTTATGTAATTGCTGATGTTCAATGGTCACACGGAGATTGGAAAATAGATACAAAACAAAAAACGCAACAAATAGATAGTAGTAAAATAACAGATCCTTATTTATATTCATCTGTTGTAAAAGATGAAATAATTAGTGGGGAAAATGAATTGAATGCTTTACCTAGTAATATAATATATGGACCAAATTATGATGGACCGAAAGATATAGTTGCGAGTGGAATTAATAATAACCAAAATAGTCAATCAAATGCAACAAATACTAATACTAATACTAATACAAATACAAATACTAATACTAATACAAATACAAATACCAATACCAATACCAATACCAATACAAATACAAATACCAATACCAATACAAGTATAGTACCATATCCACCTCAAATAAATGTAGTAGTACCTAAACCAATTCAAGATACACAAGAAGATAATCCAAATGTACCTAAAAAACAACCACTTGCAATAACAGATAAAACTGATACAGAACTAGATATTTTAGAACACGACGAACCGTCACCAGAAATAAAATTAGAAACTGCAGTGACTCCTACAAAATTTTTAAGAGAATATTATAATAATAAACAATATTATTTATTATCAAACACAATATTTAAATTTATGGATAAATCTGACCAACAGATTTTAAGTAATATACTATTACAAACAACAACAGTAAATGTGCAGTCAAATACTCAGAATTTGAGTCAAACCGCATATGAACAATCAGTTAAAAGCGTAAGAGTAACAAAAAATACAGGAGGTGGTGATTGTTTTTTTATATCAGTAGCAGATGCAATTAATTATCATAACTATAGAAATCCAAATGATAAAATTGTAACTGGTATTTATGGTACTAAAAATATTATATATACCCAAAAATATCTAAGACAAATTGTATCAAAGTTCATACTTTCAGATAAAAATAAAAACATTTATGATACTTTATTGTCAAATGCTAATATTAATGTTGATGAAATAAATGATAAATTTGAACAACAAATTAAGGAATTTGAAAAAACGCAAACTACCGCCAACTCTAATAATGGTATTACTTCAGAACAATATGTAGAAATCGCTGATGCAATATATAAAAACAATGATAATTTTTTGATAAATAAAGTAGAATCTATACCAATAGATATAGATGATTATTACAGACCATTTACTATTATGACACGTAATAAAATTGAAAAATATATAACTAGTTCGGATTATTGGGCAAATGAATTATCTATTTATGCATTATGTGATGAATTGCAAATTAATGTAATACCTATTGAAAAAAATAAGTCAAATAATAGATATAATTTACGAATTCCATATGCAAATTTAAATAAAGATACATATAATAATTGGAAGAAATACTTATTTTTATTTTATAATTCTGAAATAGGTCATTATGAATTAATAACTTTTGACTATGAAAATAGAAAAATAAATTTTAAAAATACCAAAATTACGGGGACAAAAATAACTCCAACAAAAAAGATAACTATATTTGATAGAAAAACTAATAATGTAATTCCGCCACTATATATTTTACTAACTATTTTTGGAAGTTATTATTATAATTTAAATGATGAAGCTAAGAATAACTTTTCATTATTACCTTCGATTATGAATCTAATAAATTCAAGTTTTACAAATTTTTTAAGTAAATATACAGAAGAACATAAAGTTTTGTACACAAAAATTATAAATATTTTCAATTTGTATTTTCCAAATATGAAGTTACAGCTACCGAAAACAAATCAATCGTTAATAACAAATATGACACACTATTTTGGAGGTGCAAACCAATATAATAACCAATACAGTAACCAATACGGTAACCAATACAGAAGGCAGCCAATGGCACAAAAAATGGTTAGAAAGGATCACAAAAAAGAAGCAACGCAAATAGCATATTATATATCAATTGATATGGAATTACAAGAAGGAACAACAATAAGTGATGAGGATAAAAAAAATATAAAATGTCGAATAAAATGGAATGTTGTTAGAAAAGCATATGCAGAATTTACCGGTAAACCATACACAATAGCACCACTTTATCACAACAAAACAAATAAGGTAAGAAACACACCTACAAATACAACTGCAAAAGCCAATACTAATTATACAAGAACCCAAAAACATATAAATGATAATTCATCACATAATAAGAGATACACAAGAAAGAAACTAACATAACAATTATGTAACAAGAGAATATTCTATAATAAAATTAAAAATGGTTAATATATTTTCAATTTTATTTGTCAAAATTATATCTCTCAAAATCAAATTTGGAAAATGCTTCCTTCTGAATTTTTCTTTGTTTCTCTCTTTTTGCTTTTTCTAACACAGCTATAGCAGCTGATATTTCTGTTTCTGTTACAACACCATCATCATTTGTATCCAATAATTTATGTAAAATTCTATATTGAGGTGGTACAATGCAGAGACTACTTTCTTCATTAAACAAATATTCAGATAATATGGTAAAAACAGCAGTTAATCCAAGGGACGTATAAATGTCACGAGTACCCATCCAAGCCATTGCAAAAACTAAAATTTGTTTAGTAACACCCCACTTCATATATTCTTCAGTTGACCTGCTAAATTGAATGGAAATAAATTTTGAACCCACGTTGAGAAGAATCATAATTACACCAGCAAAAAACTTACTATTATTTAAATACATAATGTGATGGTTAAAAAACCCTAACCCACTCATTAAAGGAGTAAATATATTAGTTTTACCTCCTAATTGTTTATCTTCATTTATATTATTATTTTCACTTGTATTCATTATATTAAAATAACATATTATTAAAATTTTTAAAAAGACTTATATTATTCCAAATTTTCTAAAAAGATTAGATATGTTATTTTGTTGTTTCGTATAAAAATTTTCGGAAAATACACGTGCTTTTCTAACATATGGTCGATATAATTCTTTTATTTTAGGTGTAAATGATTCTACTGTATGTAAAGAATTAAAGTATGCAAAAAATAATACAATCAATGAGAAGAATATATAGTATGCAATATATTTCATATATTATAATAGGAGATTAAAATTGTGAATAAGAATCAGAGTACAAACCATTAAATGGCTCTGTATTTATAGATGAGTTCAATGTATTATCTATAGGTATAGTTTTAGATTGTTTTCCTCGTATCATGGTATTTTCAATACCGATTATATCAAAACCTTCAATACCACCAGTAGATGGTGTGGAAGTTGATTCAGTATGGCTAGATTGTGGCTTAGAAATTAGAGGTACATTTGTAGAAGATGTAGGAGAACCAGAAGTTTGTTGTTTTTTATTTTTAATACCGTTATTTTTTTCAGTAGAAGAAGTGTTAGTAAATCCCTCATACCCATTATTATCATTATTGAATAACACTACAACGAAGAAAACAATTAAAATTCCCAAAAATTTGTTAGTATAAGCTATTAAAATAATAAATAAAATTAAAATAGTTCTTCCTAAAGAAGAATCAAATAAAAAGTTCAATATTTTCGTCTGAGATAATAAAATGACAAGAAGTAATGATGTAACTACCCCCAAATTATTTTTACTAACTAGTTTAAAATTCATTTATATAAATAATCTTATATAATTTTATTTTTGAAAAATAAAAATTTCAATTTCAGTCTGTTTAACAAATTATTATCTAAATTTTTATTAAGAATGTCTTTAGCAATGTTTGCTGCCCCATTTAATGATAATTCAAATGTAGAATCAATGATAAGTGAAACCGATAATTTAATACAAAAAAAACGACAAACACATAATAAAACACAAAAAAAATATCCTAAAGAAAACTTTGATACAGAAAAAGTAAATTCTGTTTTAGAAAAAATTCACAACAATTCAAATTCAGATGATGATGAAACAAATGAAATTGGTAATTTTAATCCACCCCCAAAACCTCAGTCATCCGGAGTAAATAAGACAAAAACAACAGAACAAATGATGAATATGTCAAATGAGAATAATGAATTAATGTTTAGAACATTAGGTAGAGCTCCTCAACCAAATTATGATGGTAATGATAATTTGGATTTAAATGATTACAGCAATTATGGTGATAGTAAAACAGCAGAAGAGTACTATAAAAAGGTATTACCTGGATATACCCCTAATAGAAATCAAGTAAATAAGCCATACTATAATGTAAGCAATAATCATGCAGAAGTAAATACTAATAATGATATTTTATTACAAAAATTAAACTATATGATAACATTATTAGAAGATCATCAAGATGAAAAGACAAATAACGTTACAGAAGAAGTAGTTTTGTATTCCTTTTTAGGTATATTTATAATTTTTGTTGTTGATTCTTTTGTAAGAGTCGGAAAATATGTACGTTAAACCGACCAAAAAATAAAATAAGACAAAAAATACACCAACTAAATTATCATATTTTTTAATTGGTCGAAAATATGTCAAGATATAAAGTATTCTATCGAGCTGATTTTATATTTTTCATAACTTTTTAGATTTTTTCGTTTTATTTTTCTTATATCTAACTCCTCCTTTAGTGTGCTTTGTTTTTGATAAATTCATGACATTAAATGGTTTTATATTACCTATTTGCATTGGTTTAGCGTGGCACCAAGATAATACACCTAAATCTTTCAAAAAATTTGTTTCTTCTATTGTATAATCTGAATGAAAAGAATTTTTTACTCCTATAGTATTTGTATTTTTACATCCAGGATTACAAATTTTACGCATACAATCACCTTTAATTAATTTCAACGTTTTTTTATTTGGTGTTTTTGAACCTTGTTCTTTTATAACCCGAATATGTTCTTTTAGATATTCATTATCACATACTTTTTTGCATTTATTCATTATATATATATATTCTATTATTATTTTTGTCTCATTTTTCTTTTCAGTCGATGTAATATATTTAATTACTCTAAAAATAAATATATTAAAACTATTTAAACCATTATCACTAGATAGATGTAGTAATAAGAAATGATGAAATATATTATAATTCATAATAAGCACGAAGGATGTTATGATTTTCAATTTTATGAAGATGAAGCATCCAGAATGAGATTAACATCTATAACAATAAATCCGCCAAAAATTTTTCTGTTTTCTAATAAAGAACAGGCATTTGAATTTTTTAATGAATATATAAATGATGTAGATGTAATAGATGCAAGATGTAAAAAGGGTGATGAAGTAGAACATATAGATTATTGTACGTGTGGAATTATTGAATTAGATGAAGATGAAAACCCAATATTATTCTATAATAAAAGAAACCAGATATTTTTAATGGAAGATGGTCCCCAGATATTTTTGCCACCTCAGGAATTAAAAAATGATATTGGTAATTTAAATCTTACAAATAGATTGATGCGAAGGTGTAAAAGTTTAGGTAAAGAACAGAGGCAGAGATATATCGAATTAGGAAAAATTTGTCAAGAATGTGAAGCATCCTCTTCTACAAAAGGAGAAAGTTAAATTTGTAAAATAATATAGATAATAAATTTTTAGTTAATAATTAAAACATTTTGAGGTTTAAATGTATTATAAGCAAAATTGTAAAAAAAATAAGCAGTTGGACTAATGATAATAGGTTTATTTTTTAATAACAAATTGTTAATAATAATATTATTATGTGAAATATTTTCAATTGCAGCAAATCCGAAATAATTGTCGGCTGCTGTTTTCCAAAAACTTATTTTAAAACCACGAATAAAAATATTATCTTGACAATCATTAATGGATGCAAAACAGGAAAGTACTTCCATATTTTTATCATAATGTATACAGGTTTTTCTATAAAAATACGCGCATACTATTTTATCATTAACAATAATTACATAAACAAAAATATTTTTGGTCTTAATAAGCTGAATAATATTTGTGTATTCAGTATTTATTATAATATCAAATTTATTATTGTTTAAATTGATAAAATCAGATAAAAAATGAAAATTTTGTTCATTAATTTCGAGTAATTTATACATAGCATCTAAGTGTATTGGTTTTGACCATTTATTAACAGAAAATCCATAAGTAGAATAAACACATAAAGGTACAATACCGGTTAGATTATTTTCTCTCTTGAAGAGAGAAACAACAATATTTTTGTTGAGATAACTTTGATTATAATGATGGGTTTGAATAATTTGTGGTGCAATTCCTTTTTTACGAAATTTTTTATCAACACATAAGTAATCAACATAATATGCGTCAAATTTAGCATCTTTATTACCATTATTAATTATAATATGTACAGGACGGGTAGTCATAATCCCGATTATTTTTGTATCTGTTACAATATTATTTTTTGAATCCATCATAACATTATCTTCATTATAAAATGATATAAATGATTTAGAGTTATGACTTTGGAAATATGGATTTATATTTTCCAGTTGAGGAGAGAAAATATTATCTTTATTTTGTAAATAATTGTATTTTATTAAATTCACAAACTTATTTAGTTTTATTGATGAAATCTCAGAATATAGGAAAGTTTCTATATTTTTAAAGTTAGTGTATTTGTTTTTTTGTGGTAAATGATGATTAATAATTCCAGGAGGGTAAAACATATAATTAATATTATATGCGTGATAAACTGGCTGTAAAAACCAAAACCCATATTTCCATTTTATATATAAATAAATAACAAATACCATTAATACTATAAAAAATAATACATATGATAAATATTCAATCATAATATTATTGATTTAATAAATATTTAATTACAACTTATTATTTTTTAAGTAGGTTTAACAAATATATATACATATTGATTACTATAAGAGCATTTCATCAGATCGATTTTGCCTTGGATAATAAATCCACATTCTTGTGCAATTGTTATAATAGTACTAATATCATCCATATACAATTTTTGTTGTTGTTTACGTACACCACCGTCATTAAATTTAAATTTCTCATCAAATGTTGCAATATTGTTATTAGCATCCAAATTAAAATTAGAATTATATACAAAATCATTAAATGTCACTTTTGTTTTAGTAATTCTCTCTTTTGCATATTTTTGAGGCGATACTATATATAGTGGATTACCAGGAGGTAATATAGGATCAAATTTCTCTCTATCAACTAAATGAACAAATAAAAACCCACCTGGCATTAACCAATCCATACAATTGTCGAAAAATTTACGTTTATCATTTAAATAATAAATCGTAAAATACAAGCAGAGAATATGAGTAACAGAATTATATTTAAATTGATTGCTATCTAAAGCATCGCCAACTTGAAAATTATTATTAGGAAAGTTAGATTTTGCTTTACTAATCATGGATGGTGATATATCAATACCTAATACATTTAAATTTTTTTTAGATATTTTAGATACGTGATGTCCGGTACCACATCCCACATCCACAATAATACTTGTAGAATCAGGATTAGAATTATTTATTATAGAACCAATTTCATAATCATTTTTAAGATTATTAAAGACTAAATAATCATAAATATCACTATAAAAATCATCATATACGGCGGTTCCTTGTTTAAATAAAAATTTTTCATTTTGTACAAAACCTTCTTTTGAAGGAGTTATTGATTTAAAAAATACTATTAACATCAATAAAATAGCAATAAACACTAAAATTTTACCGAAATTAGACATTTTGTTATAAATACTTGTTATTGGTTTTAATGATTTCATCTATATGTATTGTTGTTATTTTTTTTGTATATTTTTAAATATATGTCAGATACAGAAATAAATGATATAAGAATTAGTTCCGAATTCAAATGTATAACATTTTCAAAATTTAAAAAAACAGATGTTAAAAAGGAATTGCTAAATAGTTTAATAAATTCAAAAATAGAACCTGCTTGTTATTGGAGTGCTGAATTAATATGTTCAGGACATTATAGTGACATATGGGAAGTTATATTATTTTTTTACAGTAAATATATACATTTAGGGAATCCTAAAATAGCAATTTATTTAGAACTAAGAATTAACAACTTTAAAGAAATAGTGAACAGTGGTTATGTTGATAATGAATTAAGAATGAGAAATAATGATAAGATACGTAAGTTATTTTGTGAAATAATGTGTGTTTTATGTGATGCGAAAAGAAAACATAGTTTTGACAATATAAAAATTAAAAAAGAAGACTTTGATATGACGCAAATGACAGATAGATTTAAAGCACCGTCTAGAAAATATGCAGAGGAGATATTTTTGCAGGAAGACCCCAAAGAATTATTCGTAGCAATAAACGAATTTGCATATAATATCTCTCAAGATGGTAAAAATATAATTAATGCGTGTTATTGGATAGAGTGGATTATGGAGTTTGAAACATTGTGTAAAAATAAAAAAGAAAAAATAAGATGCGAGAGAAGAAGCAATATACCAGTTGAAAGTAAAGATCAAATGGATATTATATGGATAGTTTGGGATTTATTTTTAAAAGAAGCAGTAAAAAGGTCAAAAATTATAAAAAAAATCATAGACGCTTTATTAAGTTTATTTACATTAAAATATACTAGAGGTTGTCATAAAAAAAGGAAATATATATTATATTTTGTTGTATCTTTATTATGTGAGAATATAGTTTTAGAAGAAGATATTATAAGAAAAACACAACAAGAAATAGTTACGAATGTCATTAGAAAAATAGATTTAGTCTATAAACAAATTAAAAAAAATGAACACTCGCCAGGTACAGAATATTTATTTAAAGACGTTAAAATTAGTAATTTAGAGAAAACTATTGAAAAATTAGAAAAAATGAACTCATTTGGGGAAACATTTATACCAAGAATATAACTAAGAATATAACCAAGAATATAATTATTATAATTGTATAATATAAAATGTCCAAGACACAACGTAAGAATTCGAACAGTACTACGCGTAAGAATCTCTATACAGATAAATCTTCTGCATCATTTCTTCTTAAAAACTTTCAGAGAGAAGTTACTATGGTCTTTTTACAGGTACTTTTAATGATAAAACTATATCATTGGAAAACATATAGCTATGCAACACATAAAGCAACAGATGAATTATATGCAAAACTAAATGAACATATGGATCGTTTTCTGGAAATACTCTTAGGTAAAACAGAAAAAAGAACCAATTTTATGAATGTAAAATCAATAAAATTAATTGATTTGGATTCGGCTGATAAATTAAAAGTAAAAATTAATAATTTTAAAGGATATTTAGTAAATCTTAACAACAATAAAGCTATGAAACTAATGTCAAATATGGATTTATTAACTGTTCGGGATGAAATATTAGGTGATTTAAACCAATTCTTATATTTATTAACATTCAAATAATGTGCGAATTTATAATAAAAATTAATATATTTATTTTTATTATAATGGATAATTCAAATATATCAAATTCAATTTTGCCTTCTACTAATGCAACATTAGACAGTGCTGTTTCTACTACTTCATCTTCTGCAACTGGTGAAGGTTTTTTTGGATTTATAAAAAATATGAGCGCAACTACTTGGTTTATTATTATATTAATTTTTGCTTTTCTAGGATTTAATATTTTTGCATATTTAGCAAAAGGTACACAAGATATAGCTAATTTGTTTGGTCCATTTTTTAAAGAGGTTTTTGGAATTACATTATTAGCAACTGGAAAAGTAGTAGATGTTACAGCAGAAGGTGCAAAAGCAGTTGTAAATACTACTGCTGGAGTCTTAGATACTGGATTAACTGCTGTACAAAATATAACACCGGATGGAAGTAAGTCTAGTATTTCACCTCAAACTGTTCAAAGTACGATATCCCAACCAGATGTAATGGCTAACAATAGTTTAAATAAAGTTTTAAATACGCATCAAACAGAGCAACAGGGACAAGACTATCAAGCAAATGAGGCTTCAAGTTCAGTGCATTTAGCTGGCGGTAAAGGTGGATGGTGTTACATTGGTGAAGATAGAGGATTTAGAAGTTGTGTAGAAGTAAGTGGAAGCGACCAATGTATGTCAGGAGACATATTTCCAAGCAAAGATATATGTGTAAATCCTAGTTTAAGAGCATAAATATAAATATAAATATAAATATAAATATTTAATTATTTGTTACTATATTAGATGATTCTGATTCAATAGTACTACTCAATGATTTAATATAAAACGTATATACTCCACTAGCAAAATCTATGGTAGTTGTGTTTTCTGTATAAGAAACGTTTTTAACTAATTTATCATTTTGATAAATATTGTAACTAGAAATTGGTATACAGACATTATTTATAGCAGTCCAAGACAATACAACAGAGAGGTTAGTAAACGATTTTAATATTAAAATAGGTGGCATTGGTTTTGCTGCACTTATAAAACCTTTGTACCCTTGTGGCCATTTAGTTCCACTATTAGACATTGTATAACGAGTTTTAGGTGTCCACGTTTGAACTTTAGGATTCCAGCATAAATCTATAATGGGACCTGGAACATCTGAGCAATAAGTGGGAAAACATTGTTGGGTATAAAAGATTTTTATAACTTCACCAGTACAAGGATTCGCTATTGTATTACCAACCAATGTACCTCCATCTTGTATTGTTGTAGTTGGACAATTATTAGGATTCGGTAAGCCATATTGAAACGGTCCTGAAATATTATTAGGTAAACCTACAATTTCATTAGGGAAAGAAATTGGTGTTGAATTAATTCTTTGTAGTCCAATTGTATTAGGATTACTATAAGTTTGCGACTGTGTAGCAAATACTTTTGTTCTATTGCACCATAAACCTTTAGAAATGAGTGAATATTTTTGTTTTTTTGTTAAGTTAGAACTATTATTTCTATACTGTAAAATATTACCTTTATACAATTGTTTATCTTTATAATAGGCTTCTGTAGGATATGATGAATTGTTTGTTAAAGGTTGGTATATAGAATTATAGGAACTATCCAAAGTATATGTACAATTATTTTGGACTCTAGACCATATTCTTGGAGGTATAGGATTATAATACGTGTTAGACATTTATATATTATTTATAATTTATAATAAATAATATAGTTTGCATCAAATATTTGATATTATGATGATATGAATTAATAATCAATTGCAGGGTTAAATTGATCTCCAGACCCATAAAAGAACCACCTCATAGATAAGTAATTAAACATCTTATCATTCATTCCTGTACTACCTATCATATGTGTATTAGGTCCATTAGAGGCTATTTTTTGAATAGCAGCAGTTCCTAAAGCATAATTATAATACCATAAATTAGAAATGTATCCATCAAAACCACCATTCATAGCAACAAATACATCACCATAATTTTGTTTAGGCACTCCAGACAAATTAATACTTCTTGATATAGTTCCATTCGTATATATGTCTAGTTTATTTCCTTGACATCTGATAATAACATTAAACCATTTATTTAATGGTATATCTGGTATTACAATTTCTTCATTAATTACATTAAATGTATTCATAATTAATAGTAGTGCGTTTGTATCAGGTGCAATATATAATCCTGGTGCATTGTTTGGTTGAATTAAACCATTACTTTGTAATTGACTATTACCTTTACTAAATATATGCTTATAAATTCCAGCATTTGTTTGTAAATTATTAACAAATATCCAAATAGACCAAGTAAACTCTAAACCATCTCTTCCATCAACTGACCTATAAATTGTTACAGCACCATTATTACTTGGGTCTTGAGGGAAAATAACCATTTGTTGTGCATCAATCATTCCATCGATTAAATGAGGGGATGGATTCGGTTTAAGGAACCAAGTTAATAGCGACATACCTGCCCTTAATAATATAACAAAACCAATAATTACTAATAAAAGAAAAGCAAACTTTGCTACTAAACTATTAGATTCTAAAAATTCTCTAGTTCCAAAAGTTCCTCTACCACTTGTTGAAAATGAATTAAATGGACTGTTATCGCTCATTATATATATTAATTAAATAAGAAAATTTAATAAAAGTAATATTAAATAGTTACAGTACCTTGACTTGTTCCATTTTCTACTAAAGAAATTTGAAGTTGGTAACTATTTAGATTTGCCCAACTAGTTGGTCCTCTAGTGTAAATATTCCAAGCTTCTTGAGGATTCATTGAGTTAGGCCAGTATTGTAACCTAGATGTCCATCCGTCAAAACCGCCTGCAGGTGTCACAAAAATATTTGAACTATTATTAACTGTTGCGATACCAGGTAACAAACAAGTTCTTACTAATTTACCATCAATATATACATCCAAAGAACGTCCGTAAGTACTAATAATTAAATTAACCCATTTTTGAATTGGAACATTAGATACATTACAAGTGTGAAGAACAGTATTACCTCCAGGAGTAGTAGGTTGTTGGTCAATTCCTGGATAACATCCTAAAGATATAGCTAAATTATTCTCAATGGGAGTTAAAACAACTGCTGGACAAGGGTCTAAACCACTTACTCCTTGAATGGACCCATTATTCTGAGGACTTTTAGCTCCCATTCTTCCAAAAATTACTTTCGATTCACCATAACGATAGTTCCAGTCATTTACATAAAACCATACTGAATAGGAAAAATTACTTGAAGCCACATCAGTACCATTTGTTGCTAAATCAGAAGCTTGTATAGTAGATGAGGTTTGCCCATTTTGAAGTTTTTGTAATGTATATGGGTCATAATATATATATCTTATCAACATTATAATCAAAACAATAATTACTATTGTAATCACAATACTTAAAACACTCATTGTATAATATAGATTTAGAAATTTTCTAGTTAATTTAGTTAATTATAATTTATTTGTTTATATAAAAAACTCTTAAACATTGTTAAAGATTTACGAATAATTAAATCATACTATTTGTTTGTAGAATTTCCTAATGTTGCTATATTATTTTTTAAAATGGTTGTATTAGAATCATTTGTAACAGGTGGTGTTTTACCTTTTGCTGTATTATAAATATAATATATATTGGACGATGTTAAAGCACTTCTAAAATACACAACATTACATATTCCCCCTTTAACACCATTTTTTTCTCCTATAGTCAAATTATCAAGAGTGTAATATGGTACAACACCTATTTCAGATTTAACTAGCACTCCGTTTAAAAATACATCTAAAATACCTCCATTATAATTAATAATGAAATTATTCCATTTCTGTAGAGGTGTATTTGTATTTATGTAAATAATTCTATTACCATTATCGTCAAAATCTGTGAGTTTATTTTGTGTATTTACTTGTAAATCTTTTTGTTGCATACTAATCATTAAAGTATTCGTTTTTGCATTATACAATATATTTGGTTTATTTCCAAAATTTAATAAAGAGGTGTATTTCTCAGAGGATGGATTTACATTAGGACCAGCTGCATCCAAGAAAATCCAACACGATATAGCATATTGATAATCAAAACTCTTGTTACCGTTTAATTCTTCATATGTTCCTAATGCATATTGTGAATCTGTATAAACTGGTTTATTTACCAATTGTTTACCACCTTGTAAATTTATCATATTAAATACCGATGGCATATTAAAATAAATTACAATTAATACAATTGCCAATAATAACATTAAAATGGAACCTGTAGTTGTAGAATTGTATTCGTGTGATATACCTTTACCAGCATATTCAAATAAATTATTAAATAAACAAGGTAAATAAAATATTAAATTCATAATTACATCAAAAAATCCTGATTTTCTAGAATTTCCATTTGGTAACTTAACATAAATAGTATTATAAATAAGTGCTAGAAAAATGAGAACAAGTAGAATATTTAATACCAAACTAATAATACTTGATTGACTAGAAAGAGATTGAACATTATAAACAATCCAAAAAATTAGTAGTCCTGATATAATTATACCAAATAAAGCCATTAATGATTTTTTAAATAGGTTCATTTGATTAATTTCCATTTTTTTATTCATCGTAAAAATATTATCTGTTATTTCGGGGAATATATTTCCTGCTAGTAATATAGACGATAAAATGCAAACTAACAGCAATATTATCATTACTGCAGATGAGGTTGCTTTATCATTAAAAAATCCTCCAGGATATGTTGCAATAGTGATTGTGACAACAATGATAAATACTAAAAATAGTAAACTACCATAAACAGAAAAATTTGAGAAATTTTGTAAAAAATTACTATATTTTTTATTTCCTTTAAATAAACTGATATCTTTTTCGGGTAATGTTAGTACAATTACTAAATACAAAAACGCAAATGCTGCTATAATGATGGTTAATAATAGAGTATATCCGAAATATTTAGATATATATCCTCCAGGGTCACTATTATAATAGGTTATATATATAGTAATTAAACAAAATATTAATATAATAGATTTTATTCTTTCATAATTGACATCAAAATTGCTGATATATTTAGCAGTAAAACTTTTGTAAAATGAAAAAAGACCAAGAACCATTGTAAGCGGTGTTATAATGTAAGCATATTTATTTAAAGTATCACTTGGTATTAATGTAAATAATAATATTAAAAAGATGGTGTATATAATGACGTAAGTAACACTACTAATTTGCTGAAATAACCCTCGTAAATCTTTATAACTAGGTAAAAGCGAAACACATAGAATAAGAATAATTAAAGTTATAAATAAAATAATAAACACGTCACCAATTATTTTTACTTGTGATTGAGTAGGAGCTGTCGTATTAGAAGAATTCGTATTAGGAGTTTTCGCTTTAAATAGAATGACAAATAATACTATAATAAGAATGATAATTAATGCTAGAAAAGGATAAAAAACACTAGGTGTTTTAAATTTTACTAATAAATCTGAACTGTCAACCCTATCACTATTTATTGTATTCATATTTGTTTTATCCATATATTATAATACTACAATATTATTTCATAAAGAATATTGATACTTAACAATTATTACTTATAATTCTTAAGTAACTTAAACACGTTTTTGTCTGTCAAAAATTAAATTTACATATTTTCACTTGCAGTTTTTTTACCGTGACAATTTCGACATAATGCAATTAAATTTTGCACGTCGTTACCTCCACCGTACTCTAATCGTATCCTATGGTCTATTTCAAATGTATGATCTAATTGTGATTTGCAATGACCACATTTCCACTCTTGATTTGATGCAACATATTTCTTTTTAGTTTCACTTACAGAACGTTTAGTTCCATTTTTTCCAGAATTTAATATTCTTTTATCTTCATTCAAAAATCCTGAAGGAAATTTATTTGTATTAATATCATTTAATGATTCCATAAAACTTTGATTATCATTTTTAGATGTAAAATCAATAATGGGACTCAACATATCCATTGATGACTTGTCTATTGGCATAAATTTAACAACATTATTTGCATATAATAACATATTTCTACCTTGAGTTGGATTTCTTTTCAATAATAAATATATACCTATACCTAAAAGGACGTAAAATATCATTTTATAATATTTTTTAAAAGACATTAACATTTTTGTATATTTTCCATCACTATATGCATTATAAACAAAAAAAGCTGTTAATCCTAATACAAATATCTCTAGTCTCATATATATTATTTAATAATAATATATATTATCTACTATGCAAAAAACAAATTGAATGAAAATATCTTGCCTCTTATTACTTCATTATGGCATTTACATTTACATTTACATTTGCACTGATTTATTTTTATTGGAAAAATATTCTTTACCAAATGATCCTTGTAACTGTAGTTGATTTAAAACACTTTTTTGGTACTTAGTTAAATGCATAATTCCTATTACAGCTAATAACATAAATATATATGGTAATAATACTAAAAACCAAGAAAGTGAATCGTAACCTTTCTTACATAACCATCCTAAAATATATGTCCAAATAAACGCAAATACAAGTTTAAAAAATACAGCTAAAAGTGTTACGTTATTTAATAAAGCAACTACAGATGAGATAATAGCAATTACAAAATACAATCTTGCTGGGGTGCACAGCTTTGAAAAATCTTTGTTCAACATTTATATAGTATTGTTATATTTTATTTTTATTTTTTTAATTTTGCAGATAATAATAAAAGTTTTTTAAATTTTCGAGTTTTTGACTTGGGTATTTTTTTAAATGATACTTTGGATATGTTTTTTACTATTTTTTTTCTATTACTAATTTTAATATTTTTATTTTTTATTTTTATGCCACTTGCTAATGAATTATCTAAATCATTAAATTTCATACTACTTTTTATTAAATTACCTAAGTTTTGCAGATTTACAATTATATTTTCTTTATTTAATTTTTCATTACTTGTAGTATATAAAGTAATAAATAGTGTTTTAATATTATCGAAAATTTCTATTTCATTTGGTACTAGTTTATTATAGTTATTATAAAATATTTCCAAATAAGGAAAATAACAAATGCAAAAACCCCATACATCTACATTTTCTATAAATACATTATCTAAATACTCACGTAAATTCAAAGAACCATCTTTACGAAATTCTGTATAGTGAATCAATATATTGACAATATAATCCGTAATATAAACAAGTGTAAAATCATTTTCTATAATTTGTTTTTTATCTTCTTCTTTTAATGTTGTTAGTTCGTTACTATATAATATATAGATAATCTCATTTATAATTTTATAATGTCCACTTCCTCTCTCTTGTATCCAAAAATGAAGATAATTTATAACAAATGGTTTTAAACTGGTTTTGTCTATTTTTCCTCCATTTTTAATATATTCTGTATATTTATATACAAATGCATCTGAAAAAATTATCACTGAAAATGGTACATTATATTGTAGTGGTCTATTTCGCCAAGTCTTTGGAAATGTTTCATTTTTAAATGGTTTATATTCTGTTGATAATCCCCAATCAATTAAACGTGTAACTATTCTTTTTTGTGATTCTTCTACTAATATGTTAGAATCTTTAATATCACAATGATATATATATTTTTTATTCATAGGTATTATACCATTTTTAAATAAATCTATTAGTGAATCGTTAACTCGATATAATTTATCAAAGGATCCATTATCATAAATAAAATCATCCACAGGTTTGCCACCATTTGGCATATTGATAGTCAATAATTTATTTAAATTATTATTTATATTTTGTTTTGTAATTTTATCTTTTGGTAATGCTTTACATTTTTTATTAAAATCTGCTAAATCACTAGATGATATTTTTGCTGGTTTACAAATAGTAATATCATTTAACAAAAAATAATCAATGTAGTTTGGTATATCTTTTAATATTTCTTTAAATTTCGTTATCTCTTCATATTCTTTTTTTGCGTGTTTTTCTGTCATTAATTTACTAATTTTTCCGATTTGCCGTTTTGATGACCCATCACACTGTAATGCAGGAGAAAATACGCATCCATAACCACCTGAAGCAATTGCGTTTCCTCCCATTGTTTTATTTATTTTTTGAACCATTATATATATTATACACATAATATTTGTTTTACTTATCATATAAGTAGTATATCACTCCTATAATAGCAGAAATAGTCAAACAATATATAACTTTCTCTCTAATTTTATAATATTCAACCATTTTTACATCTTGAGATTTATATTGTTCATAATACTTTATAAAAAAATCATTTAATGATACTTCTGGAATTTCTAATTTCTGATTAATTTTATTATGTATAAAATGAATCCAACGAATAAAAGAATCGCGATTATCTAAATATGGCGCAATTGGATACTTGTCAATCAATTTACTAAATTCACCAGAAATTATTTCTACAGGTAAAAATAATGGTAAGTTTTGAATAAACTCGTAATATTTTTTCTTTGTTATAGTATTTGGATGATGTGGGTATGTCATCGCCATCGTATGTAAAAAAAACCAATAATGAGGCCCCCAAACTTTAGGATCTAAATAAACATTTGACATTAATATGTCGAATTAAAATAAATTCTCATAATTTACTCATTTATAAGCAATTTAGGTAAAGTTATGAATTGATAAATACATTCAGACTGTGTAGTTGAATGTTGTTTACAATAATTAAACATTCTAGTAGATGATGCACTACCTTTTGTGTTTCCTAAATTAATAGAAACTCCTGCAATGATCTGATTTCCTCCTAGACGTTTTTGATATAATCCTAAGTTAAATAAATGTGGCATTCTTGTTTACATTTATAAAATAATAAAAATTTTTGTAAATAATCAATTAAAATTTATAATAATAATTATTTAAACGTATATAATTATATTAAATAAGCTATAATGAATAAAAATATAAATTTATGTAATAATTGTGGTAAACAAGGTCATTTATTTCATCAATGTAAATTACCAATTACGAGTTATGGTATCATAGTTTTTAGATCTACTGTAGAAGGGGTACAATATCTTATGATACGACGAAAGGATAGTTTTGGTTATATTGATCTTATAAGAGGTAAGTACTCACCTTACAATATTTATCAAATTCAAAATATTGTAAATGAAATGTCTATAATAGAAAAAGAAAGGATTTTGAATGAATCTTTTGATAATTTATGGAAAAAAATGTGGGGAGAATGTATAAATAGTCAATATAAAAATGAGGAACAAATTTCATCAAAAAAAATGGATTTTATTAAAAATGGCGTACTAGTAAACGATGAGTTAATTACTTTGAAAGATATTGTAAACAATAGTAATACAAAATGGTTAGAAACTGAATGGGAATTTCCTAAAGGAAGACGTAATCATAAAGAAAAAGATTTAGAATGCGCATTGAGAGAATTTGAAGAAGAGACAGGTATTTCTCAAGAAAAAATAACAATAGTTGAAAATTTGTTACCTTTTGAAGAAATATTTATTGGAACAAATCATAAGTCATATAAACATAAATATTTTTTGGCATATATGAATGAAATTGAAAATTATATGGAAAATTTTCAAGTAACTGAGGTAAGTAAGTTAGAGTGGAAAAATATAAACGAATGTTTAGAATCAATAAGACCTTATAATTTAGAAAAAAAGAATTTAATAAACAATATTAATAAAGTATTACAAGAATATAGATTATATTCATAATATATAGTATTATGATAGAAAGTCCTGATAAAAATAAAAAATTAATTATACAATCTTCAGATGACTCTAAATCCAGTATAGAATCAGAAAAAACACCATCAAATTCTGCACAAGTGACAAGTAAAATCATCCCACAAACAGAAGTACCATCTGCAACCGAAATGGCAGTACCAACTTTAACTCATACAGAAGTACCATCTGCAACCGAAATGGCAGTACCAACTTTAACTCATACAGAAGTAGCAACGGCAACCGAAGTGGCACTACCAACTGCATCAAAATTATCTGTTATAAATCCAGTTACCAAAACTTTAACAGATAGTTCTATTGTTAATGCTAACCCTAAACCTGATTTAAAAACACCTACTGAATTATCAAAAATAGAGAGTAGTTTAGAAAATGACTTTATTAAGATTGATTGTAATGACGAAAAAATATATTCAAACGAATGTAACAAATTTTTATTAAAGAGAGAAATTCTTGAAAGTAAAGTATTAGATAATACCCCAGATGCAAATCCTTATTTATATCCTAATTTAAGTGATACAAAATTCAACATAAAAATCGCATCAAAAAAAGAATTCAATGATACAAAATATGATGGCACAATTCACGAAAATATTAAAGAACAAGCAGATCTTTTAGCAAAAGCGGATTTTGAATTACAGCCTCATCAAGCATTTGTTAAAAACTTTTTATCATTTCAAACACCTTATAGTAGTTTATTATTATATCACGGTTTAGGTACAGGTAAAACGTGTAGTGCAATTGGCGTATGTGAAGAAATGCGCGACTATATGAAGCAAATGGGAATAACAAAAAGAATTATGTTTATTGCATCAGAAAATGTCCAAGATAATTTTAAATTGCAATTATTCGACGAGAGAAAATTAAAATTAGTTGATGGAATTTGGAATATAAGAGCTTGTACAGGTAATAATTTGTTGAAGGAAATTAATCCAATGAATATGAAAGGAATTCCAAAAGAAAAAATCGTTAGCCAAATTAAAAATTTAATAAATTCGTATTACATATTTTTAGGTTATGGTCAATTTGCAAATTATATTATTAAAACAATGAATTATGATGAAGAATTAGAGAGAGAAAGATTTAAACGAACCACTGAAAAATCGAATACAAAAACTCAAACAAAAATACAAATGCTTAAGGATGTCAAAATATCGTTAAATAAGAGAATTCTGAATAAATTACGTAAAGAATTTAATAATAGACTGATTGTTATTGATGAGGTTCATAATATACGTAAAACAGACGATAACGAAAACAAAAAAGTAGCAATTAATTTAGAATATTTAGTTAAATCGGCAGAAAACTTGCGTTTACTTCTTCTCTCTGCAACTCCAATGTACAACAGCTATAAAGAAATAGTATGGTTATTAAATTTAATGAATATTAATGATAGACGAAGTAGAATTGAATCCAAAGATATATTTGATAAAGCAGGTAATTTTAAAAAATCAGGTGAAGAGTTACTTGTAAGAAAAGCCACTGGATACGTTTCATTTGTGAGAGGCGAGAACCCATATACATTTCCTTTTCGAATTTATCCTGATAATTTTGCCAAAAACAATACATTTGAAGTAATTAATTATCCATCCTATCAAATGAATTTAAAGAAAATTCAACACGAAGATAAAAAACGAATATTAAATTTGTATTTAAATACAATTGGTAATTGTAATAATTGTGGTAAATGTCAATATTGTGTATATAAATATATCATTTATAATTTAAGAAATAAAAAGTTTACTATAACCACAAAAACTGGGATTGTTAGAGATATGCCTAGTTTTGAAAATATGGAGTCTTTTGGTTATACATTACTTCAGACACCATTAGAATCACTTATAATATCTTATCCGATAGATGGTTTAAAAGAACATTTATCAGAAATAAGTGAAGAAACATATTCTGATGAACTCTCTCCTAGTTTTTCAGAATCGTCAGTTTTATCAGATGATGAACAAGAGGAAGAAGATATAAAACGAGACAAAAACCCTTCAAAACAACTTATCATTGAAAATAGTAGTAGTGAAACAAATAAAACAAATAAATATACTTTGGGTGGCGATAATTCATTATCAAGTAGAAACGTATTTACACAAATAGATCCACATTTATTGACTGGTAAACAAGGATTAGAGAGAATGATGAATTTTGTGGATGAAAAAACACCACCAAAAAAAGGTGATTTTGAATATAAAAAATCAACTCTTGAAAAATATGGCAAGATTTTCTCTCAACAACTTATCGGAAACTTTAGTTCTAAAATAAAAACTGTTTTGGATAATATATTAAATTCCCAAAATAATAAGGTATGTGACGGTATTCTTCTAATCTATTCACAATATATCGATAGTGGGTTAATACCTATGGCTCTCGCTCTTGAGGAAATGGGATTTACGCGATATGGTGATAATGTCAAACCTTTATTTAAGAATAAACCTACAGAAACGGTAGATGCTCGTACAATGAAAGCTCCGTCAGATAAAAAAAATTTTATGCCAGCGCGTTATGCATTAATTACTGGCGATCCACGCTTATCACCAAATAATGATTTTGAAGTAAAAGGTTTAACTAACGAAGACAATAAAGATGGAAATAAAATAAAAGTAGTTCTTATATCGAAAGCTGGATCAGAAGGGATAGATTTAAAATTTATTCGCCAAGTTCACATTTTAGAACCGTGGTATAATATGAATCGTATTGAACAAATTATAGGGCGCGCTGTTCGTAATTTCTCTCATAAGGATCTTCCATTTGAAAACCGAAATGTAGAGATTTTTATGTACGCAACAATTTTAGGCGATAATAAAGAAGAAGCAGCAGACTTGTATGTATATCGTGTAGCTGAATATAAAGCAATACAAATTGGAAAAGTTACTCGTGTGCTTAAAGAAACTTCTGTGGATTGCATTATAAATCACGACCAAACAAATTTTACACAAGAAATGATGTCAGCAAGCTTAAAAGAACCAATTACTCAAGAATTGTCAAACGGACTTATTTTACATAATTTCAAGATAGGTGATGCACCATTTTCTCCTGTTTGTGATTATATGGCTACTTGTGATTATTCTTGTAGACCTGATAAAAAAATAGATTTAAATAATTTAAATGAAGACACCTATAATGAAAATTTTATTGTAATGAATTCAGAAAAAATATTACAACGCATTAGAATGTTAATGAAAGAAGGTTTTTTTTATAAAAAGGATGTATTTTTAAGAGCTATTCGTAGTCCTAATGAATATCCATATATACAAATATATTCTGCATTAACCCAACTAATAGAAGATAATAATGAATTTATAACAGATAAATATGGAAGAAATGGAAGATTAGTAAATATTGGTGAATATTATTTATTTCAGCCTGTTGAACTTAAAGATAAAAATATATCTATTTTTGATAGGTCTGTACCAATTGATTATAAACATTCTATGATCAATTTTGAAATAAAACAAAATATAGTTAAACCTGTAATTGACAATAGAAATGTGGCTAAAGTTATTGTACAAGAAGAAGATAATGAAAAGGAAAACTTAGAGGGAAAAAGTATAATAAAAGAAATGATTTTAAATTATGATATTAGTCGTGATTTTACTAAACAAACTCGTGTACCAAGAGGAGATGATAATTGGTATAAACATTGTGGTATTGTAATGAGAAAAATGGCAAAGGATTATCCAGAGTCTAGCAAATATTTGATTGACTTTTTAGTAGCACATATGGTTGAATTATTACTGTTCGATGAAAAACTATCAGTTATGAATTATTTATATTCATTAGAACATATAGAAAATAGTTCATTTGAATGGTTTACCAAAGACTATTTTGAGAGAAAAAGTATTAAAACTAAAAATTTCTATACAATGATTTTGTATAAACTCAATAAAAGAATCATTATGATATTAAATGAAAATAATAAATGGATAGAAGCAACACCAGAAGATCAGTTGGAAATTGCAAATGCGAAAGAAACAAAAGAAATATTAAATATAACTATAGAATCTTTTAATAAAATTATAGGATTTATTGGATATGAAAAAAACAATAAGTATTTTGTATTTAAAACAAAAGATATGACATCAAAACGCGATACGGGTGCTAGATGTGACGAGTCTGGTAAAGAAAAAACACTTAAAAAAATAAATGAAATTATTGGTACCGTTAAATATACAAATGAAAATACAAAAATGGAAAAAGATAAAGATGGCAATATAATTAGAGAAGCCATTGGTCACGTAGAATTATGTATTTTGGAAGAATTTTTATTGAGATTCTTTGATGTAATTAAGAAGCATAATAAAAAATGGTTTTTATCACCTGAAATGGCTATATATTATAAATTGTACACAGTAAATATGTAAAATACAATAATACATAAATAAAATAATAAATAAATACAATAATAAATAAATACCATTAAATAGTCGTAATTATACGATAATGACAAAATACGTATAATTTCTTTAAAATTCTATTAAATAAAATTGAAAGAAATATAATTAAAAGATTATATGTATATACAATATAATGGAAACATTTACTAAACATTCACAACAAAAAAATAAAAGAAAAGAAAATAGAATACAATCTATATATTCAAGATGTTTAATTACAAGAAATATAGTCTTACCTATAACATCTATTGGAAAAAATATAAGAGAAACAATTGAAGAAAATATAAAGTTTAAATTTGAAGGTAAATGTGTTGTAGAAGGGTATATAAAATCGAACTCTTCTAATATTATTACGCATTCAAGTGGATTAGTTATTAGGGGTAATTCAATTTCATTTGAAGTAGTGTTTGAATGTGAGGTATGTTTTCCTGTAGAAGGAATGATTATATCCTGTCTAGCTAAAAATATTACTAAAGCTGGTATTAGGGCAGAAAGTGCAACAGATGTACCATCGCCTATAGTAGTATTTATTGCGAAAGACCATCATTATACCAATAATTATTTTTCAGAAATTAAAGAAGGAGATAATATAAATGTAAGAGTTATTGGTCAACGTTTTGAGTTAAATGATAAATATATTTCCATTATTGGTGAAGTTATTAAACCAAAAGTTGATAAAGATTATATACCTAAAACAAAAGAGACATCAAAACCACGTATTGTTATAGAAGGATAAATATATAATTGATAAATTGATAATATTTTATAAGTATTATAGTATAAAACAAATAATTTTTTTATAATTCATAATTAAATAATATTTAAAAACAAAAATCATATTATATTATCTATTAAATGGAATCAGCTGTGACTACCGATGAAATTAATTATTATCCTATTGCAAAACTTAATTATATCAGGGAAGCAATTGAAAATATGAACAAATTTAATCAAGTTGAAGTACTGCGTATATTGAATAAAAATAATGAAGTAACCATTAATGAAAATAAATATGGAATTCATATTAATCTTTCTGAGCTTAAAAATGAATTATTAGATGAAATTTGTATCTACATTAATTATGTTAACACACAAGAAGTTACACTAAATATGATTGAACAACAAAAAGAAGACTACAAAAATACATATTTTTCAAAAGATATTAAAGATAATCGTAAAATATTAAATAAGTAAAACGGATACAATGACATTATGTAATGATGTAATAAATGATTTACAATATTATATATTAGATGATAATAATATTAAAAAAGCATTAGAGATGAACATTAATAATAATGTAAAAAATAATATAATTCAAAAAAATGATAAAACCGATAAAATTGATAAAAAACAGACAAATGAAAATAATTTTTTTTTCCCAAAAGAAAAAGATACATTATTTTGGTGTTTTTATATTATTAAAAACGGAGATGTTAAATATGATTCTATATATCATAAAAATGAAGTACTTGCTAGTCAAATAAAGATTGAATATGTGGAAAAAATAAGAAAAGAGAAACAAACCGTAAAAACATATAAATTTGACACAATTAGTAATATTGAGTCAAATTTAGCTAATGATAAAATATTAAATATTAAAACATTTTTAACATTATGTGCTATTGAAAATATCAATATTTTATATACACATAATAAAACATATTACGAGTTATTAACAAATGATACTGATAATATATTTATAGTTAACTCTTTAGATAAAGGTATAGGTTCTGGATCTTTTGGTAAAAAATATGGTTATCAATTAAACACCAAAGATTATGCAAATAATATCAAATCATCCCTATATAAACTAGACAATATAGATAAACCATTAAAAGCAATCTCTTATTATAAAGTAGAAGATTTAATTAAAATATGCAATAAATTAGTAATAGAAACAATTAATAAACAAAATGGGAAGGAAAAATTAAAAAAAGAGTTATATGAAGCGATTATTCAATATTTTTAAATTTAAAAAAAAATGAACAACAATTTAAAAATATGTCTTATTATATATAAAACAATGAATACGATTTCCAAACCAATACTTTCTAGTTTAGAGGTGACTGCAAGTGAAGTTATTGATTATGGTATACCAGATATTAATAAATTTTTCCAAACACTTGATGTTGAAACGAAAAAAAAAATCACTAAATATACTAATAAAGAAACCCAAAAAAATATATTACAATCTATGATGGATCCTGAGTTAACAGAGTATTATAATAAATTACCAGAAAAATCTAAAAAAACATACGATGACCTTGGACCTAGAGATAAATATATGTTTTTGAAAAAAGCTTTTAACGAAAAAAAGAAGAAGGAATCTGAAAAGAAAGAAGATAAGAAAATGATACAAGAAAAAGAATTTGAAATGGAGAAACAAAAATTAAAAAAAGAGTCTGAAAAACAAAAAGAAGAAATTGTGTTACCTATTGTAAAGGAAGACGATGAACTTACATCTAAAGATATTCCGGAAGAAATCTTTGGCTTAGAAGAAGGTGAAATTATAGAAAAACCACCCGCAAGAGAAGGATCACCTCAACAACATTTTGATAATCTCGTTAAAAATTTTTATGATACAAATCCATATATATCTAGTGGTAATGTATATAATGAACTTGAGGTTAAATTTGGAACGCGAGGTATTAAACCATTAACACGTAATGACTATGACAATGTTATTAAAACACTAAAATCATTTGGTTTTACCAGTACAGATTACATAGGAAAAGCACTATTACGTATTAATTGGGAATTCTTAGATAGCACATCCGGAAGATTCAAACCTTCTGATATAAGAGTAGAAATAGCTGGTTTACATAATGTAGAAAATTACTGTAAAAATAATGATTTAAAAATGATATTTACAAATTCACCTACATCAGTAGATTTTGTCAATAAAAAACCACCAATCATAAATGGAGTAAAAGTATACCCAGTAAATTTTGACGATTTTAATTTTAAAGTTGCCTATCAAGTAGAAGAAAAACCAAAAATAGGTGTAAGAAATTTCATATTAGATAATTGGCGAAAATCTAAAAAAGAATTCCGATATATTAATCGTGTGGCATTTGAACATCCAGATTATCCGTTTTTAATAGATATTAGTATTGTAAAATATGGTAATAAAGCTCCAGATAAATTTGGGAGAGAAGGACGGGGACAAATGATTAAAGTATATACAATCGAAGAATCAAATGTATTTAATAATGTAGAAACGTATGAAATTGAAATTGAAATAAACAATAAAAAGATTGGACCAGGAACAAAATTTAATTCACCTATAATAATAGTTGAATCATTAAGAAAAGTAATTAAGTTTGTTTTAAGTGGATTACAAGGAACAAATTATCCAATATCTTATCCAGAACAAAATGAAGTTTTACAATCCTATATGAAACTAATTTGGAAAGATGAATATCAATATGACCCTAAACAAAAAATTAATAATTATTACTTTATTGGTCCGAATTCAGTTACTTTACAAATAGTTAACATTGCAACAATTGATGAAAATTCAAATCAACCTAATATTAGAAAAGATTTTGTTGTCACTGATAAAGCAGATGGTGAGAGACGTTTAATGTATATATCCGATAAAGGTAAGATATATTTAATTAGTACTAATATGGATATAATATTTACTGGTGCGAAAACTAATAATGAATTATGCTTTAACTCATTAATTGATGGAGAATTAATTCTGCACGACAAAAATGGTACATATATAAATTTATATGCTGCTTTTGACATATATTACTATCAAAAGAAAGATATAAGAGACCATACTTTTATGCTTTTAAAAGATGAATTAGATATAAATAAATCAAGATATTATTTATTGAAAAATTTCGTGAATGCATTAAATTCAGTTTCTATTATGAACACAGGAACAACAAAAAATATTGCAGAAAAAATTAAAAAAACATCAGAAATATTTTCACCAATTAAGATTACTACAAAAGAATTCTTTCCAATGAATAATAAGCAAACCATATTTGAAGGTTGTAATCAAATAATAAAAAAAGAGAGAGAAAATAGATTTGAATATAATACGGATGGTTTAATATTTACTCACTCGTTTTATGGTGTAGGATCAGAAGAAGTTGGTAAATCTGGACCAAAAACAAAAATAACTTGGTTACAATCATTTAAATGGAAACCACCACAATATAATACAATTGATTTCCTTATTACAACAAACAAACACGCAACTGGCGACGATGTAATAAAACCAATATTTGAAGATGGTATTAATGCGAAATCAGTAACACAATTAAGTGAATATAAAATAATAGAATTGCGATGTGGATTTAGCGAAAGTAAAGATGGTTACATAAACCCTTGTCAAGATATTATTGAGGATAAAATACCCCAAATCATTCACACTTCAAAAAATAAAAAAGAAAATGATTATTTACCTCGACGATTTTATCCAACAGATCCATATGATCCTAAAGCAGGTTTGTGTAATATAATGTTAAAAACAGATGAAAGTGGTAATAAACAAATGTTTTCTGAAGAGAATGAAGCATTTGGAGATAATACAATTGTAGAGTTTAGATATGATTTTGAGAGAGAAGAAGGATGGCGATGGGTACCTTTAAGAGTAAGATATGATAAAACTGCAAGATACTTAAAGGGGGAGAAAGAATTTGGTAATTCATATAAAACTTGTAATGAAAATTGGAAATCTATTCATCCTGCTGGACGTATTACGGGAGATATGCTGTGCACTGGTTTAGATATTCCGGACATTATAGTCAGTGAAGATAAATATTATAATACACTTGCAGGTAAATTTAAAACCGAATCGATGAAAAATTTTCATAATTTATATGTTAAAAAGTTACTAATAACTGGTGTATCAAAACAAGGCGATACTCTCATTGATTATGCTTGCGGTAAAGCAGGTGATTTACCAAAATGGATTGCATCAAAATTGTCCTTTGTATTTGGTATTGATTATTCGAAAGATAATTTAGAAAATCGCTTGAATGGCGCGTGTGCTAGATTTTTAGATTCAAAAAAGATGACTAAAAATATACCATCTGCTTTATTTGTTCACGGTAATAGTTCATTTAATATTAGAAATGGTAGTGCAATGTTAAATGATAAGGCTAAACAGATTACAGCTGCTATATTTGGAATTGGTCCAAAAGAACCTGAGAAAATTGGTAAAGGAGTTGCTAAACAATATGGTAAACACGACGACGGATTTAATGTATCATCGTGTCAATTTGCAATTCATTATTTCTTAGAAAGTCCAGACACTCTTCGAGGTTTTGTTAAAAATTTAGCAGAATGTACTAAACTAAATGGCTATTTTATAGGCACTGCATATGATGGTAAAATAGTATTTGATTTATTAAAAAAAAAAAAACAAGGTGAAAGCATACAAATAAACGAAGATGGAAAGAAAATTTGGGAAATAATTAAAATGTATAATGCTAATACATTTGATGATAATTCAAGTTGTATTGGATATAAAATTGACGTATATCAAGAATCAATTAACCAATTAATTTCAGAATATTTAATTAATTTTGATTATTTAAATCGTATTTTAAATTTATATGGTTTTAAATTAATAACTAGAGAAGAAGCAAATGAATTTGGTATTCCAGATGGTACAGGCCTTTTTAGCGAATTATTTATGAATATGTTAGAAGAAATATCTAAAAATAAATTCAAAGCAAAAGACTATGGAAAAGCTGCAAATATGAGTGATTTTGAACAAAAAATTTCATTCTTAAATCGATATTTTGTATATAAAAAATTTGCAGAGGTAAATACAGAAAAAGTAATTCTTGAACTATCCGAATATGAAGCAACAGAAAATATACGTACTAATATACAAGAAACCAATACTGCAATAGAAATAGCTAAGGATGAAAATAAAAAATTACAACCGAAGGTAAGAAAACTAAGTAAAAAAATTGTATTACTACCTGCAACGGAAGCAGTAGATGAACAACCACCAGTTTCTACGGTAGAAAAAGCTTTATTGATTAAAAATAAAAAATCAATAAAAAAAGAAACAAAAGAAATAAGTGAACTTAAAAAAGATAAAGAAAAAGAAAAACAAACTAAAAAATTATTAATAATAGAAAGTGATGATGAAGATTGATTTATTAATAAATATTTGTACTAATATTTTTAAATAGACTTAAATAAAAATATATAATATATAATAATATAACTAATGAGTTATTACATATTACCAAAAAATAATAATAATATAAATATTAATCCTATATTAACAGATGAACCATTAAATAAACCACACATATCTCATAGTCTTTATAATTATTATAATGACAGTAGAGAACAAATAGTAGAATGCATTAATGAACACGACTTATCATTTAATACATATGAAGAAATAATAAAAATTGTGAACCCTTATGAATATATTTTTTCAAAAGTACCAGGTTCCAAATTTTCTGTAAGTAAATTAAAACCAAAAACAAATTTATTCTATGATTTTTTAGAAGTGTCTACATCATTAAACGTTTTCGAAGGATTTAAAAATAAAAAAATTAATTCATTACATATAACAAAAAATCACATAGACTCAATTGAATGCTTTGAAATGTTGCGTGAAAATTTTACTGACAATATAATTTTTTCTGACAATACAAATGATGAATTTATTAAATCATTAAATGATAATAAATTTGATTTTTTATTTTTTGAAACAAAAACCGAAAATATAAATTCATATATAACAAGTTTTATTGAATTTTTGACAATTATTTTAAGGCATCAAAATAGTGAAGGTTTATGTATTATAAAAATAAATCATATATTCTATAAACCATTTATAGATATTTTATATTTATTGTCGTCATTATATGAAAAAATATATATTATAAAACCAAATACTAGTAATGTAAGTTCTTTTGATAAATATATTGTATGTAAATTTTTTTTACTAGACGAAAACAGAATTAACTATTATAAATTGAATTATATTAAACTAATATTATTATTAAAAATGGTAACAAATAAAAATATAATATCTGTTATTGATAATATAATCCCGTATTATTTTACTTTAAAACTTGATGATATGAATATTATAATTGGACAGCAACAATTAGAGTCATTAGACCAAATTATAAATATTTTAAAGAATAAAAATAAAGAAGAAAAAATAGAAATAGTTAAAAAAATAAATATTCAAAAATCTGTCAATTGGTGTGAAAAATATAAAATACCATACAATAAATTTACTGAAAAAATAAATATATTTTTACCAATAATTAAAGAAGTAAAAGAAGTAAAAGAAATACAAGAAATACAAGAAATACAAGAAATACAAGAAATACAAGAAATACAAGAAATACAAGAAATACAAGAAATACAAGAAATACAATAATTCATATTTTACTATACACTTCTTGAATTTGTATTATATGTATTTGGTGATTGAGAGAAATGATTTGAATTTGTAACAACCCTAGGGTAGTATCTATATGTACCAGGTTTAGAAACAGGTACTTGATACTGTGGTAATTTTTGATAATAACATAATTTTTTGTTTTGAAATTGAAATACTGTAGGACTATTACATAATGGAGCCTTATTTTTATATATATTATTAATCGGATTGCCTGCATATAATTCATTTGCTGTAACTAGTTGTGGTCCTGTATTATTATAATTATGTAAAGAAGCGGCATTTGTAGAAATAGTATCTACCTGTAGCTTTAATATTCTAGTGGAACTATCCACCGCACCTTGTTTGGCATATTGATAGTTATTTGGTTTATACACAACAAGCTGACATCCAACAGGATTAGACGGACCGGCTAAAGGCATACCCCAATATGGATTACTTATAAAATCTGTAAATACAGCCAAAGCTAGTGTTTTTTGAGGTTCGGATAATGTATTTATCCATGTAAAAAACCCTTGGACCGAATTTATATTCAATGTATAAAAATTATCAACCTGCTCTTGTGTTACAATATTTTTATTTAACATCATACCAAGCATTTGAGATATAAGAGCATTTTCCGTTGCATTATATATTTCACCATTAGGCTGACAATTTGCCAAATAAGTATTTGTTAAAGATAATGGACTACCAGGTGTTATACCTTTGTTACCATCTACCGAAATATAATATGGATTAGACTTATAATCAGAATTATCAAGTGATTTATAAGATAAAAAGTTAAAGGCCTTTTGTTGATACGTTTTACATCTATTTTGAAGATATTGCGAATGCGTTGTATAATAATTCTTTTTAAGATTTGTACTTGCATAAATTGCACGTCTTTTTGCTTTATACTCTTGATTACAACATAATACAGGATTTTCAACATTTGGTTCTGGATTCTCTGTTAAGTATGTGGTATTTGGATAATAATTTGCTACAATATCTACACCTTGACAAGTTTTACAATCATTTTGTAATTGTTTTATGCCATTTATTTCATCAGAAGAATTTTGTTTTACAATATAAGAACCAGGTTTATCCTGCATTTCGTTCAGTAATCCTGAACCACCAAAACCACCTCCAAGTGAAGTACCTTTACTAGAAGCTACATATCGATTCATATTGTAATTAATTAATGCACCTTCATCAATAATTAAATCAATACTGTTATTATGAGGGTTTTTAACTGATAAATTAACTGCAATAATCGGTTGAAAAGGGATCTCTCTACCTTTTCTATAATGCGTAATGGGTCGTGGTAAACCAAATCCAGTTTGAATACTGTTATTATGAGGGTTTTTAACTGATAAATTAACTGCAATAATCGGTTGAGAAGGGATCCCTCTACCTTTTCTATAATGCTTAATGGGTCGTGGTAAACCAAATCCAGTTTGAAATACATTACCTGGGTCATTATTTGTAAGAGGTCTAATATGACCAGCGGCAGTTCCTACTGGATTACTAAAAGGTCCTGTACCTTTCCACGTTATATATTGCTTATTAAAAATAGCACTTTTATGATTATATCCTGAGGCAGGTCTTGACCTCATTCCTTGTGGATAAAACGCTGTTGACATAGTATATTATTATTGAAGAAAATAAAAGTAATATAATACTATATATTTAGTAGATGCAATATGTAAATATAATATTCATAAAGTAAATATATTTTTAAATGTATTTACTTTATTGTTAATTATGATAATAAAATAAATTAATAATATATATTAATGATTATTTCTATTCTTATTACAATATTTATCATCTTAATAGTTTATCAGTTTTTATATTACAGAGTGATAGAAGGTATGACAGATTCCAAATCTTCTACTAGAATCAAAAAAAATTTATCTCAACATAATAGCGATAATATTGTATATTTACAAGATAACACTCAATCATTATTAAAAGAAAGTTATAATATGAATAATACAAAAACACAATTACAAAATAATATTAATAGTTTACAAGATCAAATTAATAAGTTTGTTTCAGACCAGACAAATAAACTTCCGTCTTCACCTCCTGTTATAAGTGGTGCCGTAGAAAAACAATAAATATTTATATAAATTTTAAGATAAAAATAAAAAATAAATATATATTAATGATACTGTATATACTTATTGTTTTTTTTGTTATACTAATAGTTTATCAATTACTTTTAGGGTTTAAACAAAGTAATATTGAAGGGATGACAGATGCATTCAGTAGCGATACACCTAGTACTGATACAACCACACAATATACAGATTATAACAGTAATGAATCAAATAATTGTAATGTTGTTTCACAACAAAATACTTCTAATATAATGCTTTTAAAAAAACAAATTGACCAATTAATGACAACAAAAAATACTACAGAACAGGATATGACGACAATGCAAAAACAAGTAGATGATATGCAAAACCAACTACTTACTATACAAACACAACAACAACAATTTATTACACAAATGCAAAGTAATTCAACAAATTCAACAAATTCAACAAATACTTCTACCACAACAACACCAACAACACCAACAACACCAACAACATCACCTACATAAGTAAAAACATTATTATTTAAAACAAAAATTTCAATTTCATAAATTAATATATTTATATATTTTAAGTATAAAATATGAGTGATAATTTATTTAATGAAGTATTACAAGATGTTAAAGGAGTAGAAGAAAAATTGTTAGGACCATCGTATCCATATTATAAAAATATTAAATTACCTGGACAAATTGGTATGACTGATGATGGCAGTCTTTCTGCATTAGCAAAAGACATTAATGGTTTAATAAGTTATGTGGAAGTATTAGTAACAGGAAATAGTAATGCATCTTCCACAGGAGGACCTTTAGGAAACAAATTTTTCTTAAAAACAGGAGCAAAATGTAAAGCTACAAATACTTGTACAGACCCAAATAATTCATCTACCTGTCAAGAAGTTGACAGATATATTTATGTAGATAATGTACCAGCTGGAAATATTCCATTTATATCGCAAGGATTAGGTGTCAATTTTTCAGAGTTTAAGGGTTTAATTCCTGGTTCTATGGGAAATTTAAATGTTTTAAATCCTTTTGGTATTATGCAAGCTTTTCTTTCTGGTTCAACGCCACCGTGTCAAGAACTTACAATGCAAACTATCAGTGTTGATAATGTTCCATCATCAGAAACTCATTATGTTACAGTAACAGATATACAAAATATGGACCCGTGTACATTTTCAAATAAAGTAAATCCTATTACAGGTAAAGGTTGTCAAGAAGCATTTAACAACGGTATTGCTGATACTGCTAGTCCTTTATTACCTGAAGACCCATTGGCACAAATATATTTTGCTGGATTAGCATTAGTCGGTATATATATATTATACCGTTTTATGGAAAAATCACATTAATTACTTCATATATATTTTATTAATATTATATATGAAGAGTATTAAAATTCCTATACGTTATTTACCGTTAACATTAACAAAAAAAGATAAACAACGTCAATTGAATATGTTAAACAAATCGCGAAAACTATACAAAAAAAATAAGTATTATACTCGAAAACAAGTTAAATCCTATACGAGTAAACCATCAAAACATATTATTAATGCACGTAAAATTTATAAACTGGAGACAATTTATCCCAATAAAAGATTGTCACGTGCTACAGGTTGTTCCATCAATGCTTTGAACAAAATTGTAGAAAAGGGTGAGGGTGCATATTATTCATCTGGTTCAAGACCAAATCAAACTGCTCAATCTTGGGGTTTAGCGCGGTTAGCAAGTTCAATCACAGGTGGTAAAGCATCTGCTATAGATTTCAATATATTAGAAGAAGGATGCAAACATAACAAAACAGCCTATTTATTAGCAAAAAAATCTAAACGGAAATACGGGTTTGGACATTCAAAAACAAAAAAAATATTGGTATAAAATATTATACTATCTAATCAAAGTCTAATAAATCCGTCGTTGTTAATTTTGATGAATTCGTATCTTTATAAACTAATTGCTGTGTTAAATAATCTATCGTTTTCATTTTAATATTAATCTCTTTTTCTAATCTAGCTATTATTATTTTTTGATTAGCAATTGTATCTTTTAACTGAACATTATCTGTATAATAATTCAACTTATTTGTATTCATATCTGCTAACCATTTTTTATGTGTAATTGTTTTTATATGATTCGAAAAATATGCAGAACAATCATACACCTTATCCTTTCTTGCACCACAAGGACATCTTAAACCTTTTTTTAATATGATATTAGATGGTATTTTGTCTATATAATTACTGTTTTCATCTAAACTTGGTGAGTAAATATCAGGCTCTACTATTAATTCCATTTTGAATTCAATTAAATTATTTAATAAATAATATTTAAATAATTTATTTTAATGTTTTCTATGTTTGCAAGATTTGGAATGTTTATGTTTACGATGTCTTTTTGTTCTACCTCCGACCCAGTTATGTGGTTGGGCATTTTTTATGTCTGTTAAAGGTGACGCGTGAAATGCAATACCAGATGTAGGAGTTCTAGCATTGAATCCTCCACGTTTAACGGTGGTTCTTCTTTTTCTACCTCCTATACTTTCTTGAGGAGGTTTAACTCTGGTTATTCTTTTTCTACCTCCTACATTTTCTTGAGGAGAAAAATCAGATGAATCTGGTACAGCACTAGAAATAGGAGTAGTGGTAGAAATAGGAGTAGTGGTAGAAATAGGACTGGTTGTAGGATTAGTAACACTCGCACTAGTACCTGATACAGAATTGTATGCATCAGTTGTAGCCTTCTTAGTAGAGTTCCACCAAGATTCCCAAAACCCTCCTCTCATTTTTTTTTGATAACGTTTTGGCATTTATATTATATTGTAAGAAATTATATTATAATATAACAAATATTATTAAATATCATTTACAAATATTCTTTATTATAAATAGCTAAATTATTAACCTATCAAATTTGATACGCATTTACACACATACGATGCTTTAGATTAGAACCCGCTAAAACTGTAGTTTTGGGTTTAAACCAAAATTAACTTATTACCATTAACAATACGTGCGTTTCCAAAGACATAAGTCTGAATATATCTTAAAGCTTCATAAGAACCTAGTTGATTTTTCCAAAAACCATAAATTCTTTGTGTAGAAGCTTTTGAGTTGCGAGGTTGACTAATAGCCACAGAGCCGATGACACGTCCATAAGAACCTAATCCGTACATAGGAGTTAAAGAGAAAGAAGGTCGGGTTGACATTTATATATATATACTAAATATATTTTTTCATAAATATACTAATAATTTTGACGCACTATAGAACCCCATCCACAGATGTGTGGATTTGATAAACTGGTATTTTGTATCGCACCTTTTTTTTTCGGAGCAGTACAACCTCCTGAACGCACTCTGCGTATCGTACTTCTTGTGCTACTAGGCATATATACTTTTGTAGAAATAGGAGCACTATTTGGTAAGTTTACTTTATACGCACTTTGTCCAACTGCATTACTTTTTGCTATAGTAGTATACATAGAGGATGGAATGGGTGGAATATAATTGGTATGGGATGATGTTGCGACAGTTCTACCAGATGAATTTATCATGTAACCCAAAGGAGCGGATATTTTCCCTAAAGCAATTTGTTTTACTAAAGCATCTTTATTAACGCTAGTTCTTAAATAGTGATGACGCGCATTTGTATTCATGTCAGCATTAACAGGTGTTTGACTTGGGTAAAATTGAGGAGGTGTAGGACGGATACCAACTAATGTTCCATAAATATGGTATGGGATCAGATTTGGTGTTCTATCTGTACTTAATGGTCCTGTAATAGGGGCATTCACATAATTATCATATGATACAGACCCAATTGATGTAGATACAGCATACGGTGTTGACATTTAATATATACATTATATATTTATAAAAAGTATAACTAAAACTTAAATTTTAATCCTTTCATTTTTCATTTTTTCTCTCTATTTATGTAATTGGGAGTACCACAAAACAAACAACTTTGACTCAATAATGTAGAATCAACAATAGAATTGTTACGTTTACATTTACAACATTTATATATATTAGATAATTGACTAATTAAATGAGAAAAGGTGTAAAATCTGTTTTTTGATATAGTAATATTTTTTTCCTGTTATTTATCATATTATTTTATAAAATAATATGATAATAAAATAATATTCTCATCTCTTATTTAATAAATATCACTCTTAATATCTTCTAATCGCTCTTTGTGCAGATTGACTTGCGTTATAGTTATCACCTCCATAAGAAAGATCATTATAATTTTTATTAACAGCCCGTTGTTTGAGATATGTAATATAATCAGAACTATCATAAACATATTTAACATTACACGCTGCAGCTGGAACATTAGATAATAATTGAAGACTATTATAAGCAGCGGATGGTATACAAGAATCTGAAATAGAACCAAAACGCCCTCGTAACCCTTTTAATCCAGGTCTGCTTTGAAATGTTTGACAAGAACCTCCACACGAGTAATTTTCACGACTTAAAAGGTCGCCTGCATTATTAACGGCACGAAAAGGTGTAGTAATACTTGTTTTTAAATTATTACGTCTTAATTGTCTACGATAATTAGTATTCCAAGCATTCTTTAAAGTAAAACGAATTTGTTCATATTCTTGATATCTTTTATCAGTAAGAATAGTAGTTTGTGGTATCCATCCCCTAATTGCACCTCCTGCATTTTTTGGTTCAGAAGCAAAAATATTGAAGGCTCCATTACTTCCATTAATTGCGCTACTATATCCAATAGATGTTGACATTTATATAATACTATACTAAAAAAAATGTTTATAAATAAAAACTTTATCTAAATTACTATAACTGTAAAATTATATATTTATTATATATATATGTTTAATTTTTTAATGTTAATAAGTGCCATTGTATTTTTATCACTCGATTTCATATATTTAACATTAATGGGAAATTATTTTAAAAAACAAATACAAAGTATTCAAGGAAGTGAATTAAAGATCAATTTGTTAGGTGCGGCTATATGTTATGTATTTTTAATATTTGGTATAAATTATTTTATTATTAAACCGAATAAAAGTGTAAATGAGGCATTTTTATTAGGTATAGTAATTTATGGTGTGTATGAAACTACGAATTATGCATTACTTGAAAATTGGTCTATATTAACAGTGTTTTTAGATACATTATGGGGTGGTATATTATTTGCAGTAACTACTTATATTGTAAATTTATTTAGAAAATTATAAAAATATAAAATATAAAAAGTATATATTATAGATGAAATCAATCAAAAAATATAATAAAAAAGGTAGTAGAAAATATTATAAAAAAAATAAATTAGGTAGTAGAAAAATTAGTAAAAAAATAAAATATAATAAGAAACGAAATGATAAAAAGGGTGGTGTAAATGAAGATCCATCTATTTTTAATTTTGCAAATTCTGAATCACAAAAAAAAATACAAAAATTTATGCTAACAAATAGGGATAAAATTAAATCACGATTTCTTAAAAGTGTTTGCTCCGATTCTGGCGTATGTATTGCATTTGGAACAGAATCAAATAATATAAAGAAATTTTTCGATAATTTTATAACATTCCAATATGTAGTACCTCCAATAATGAGAATAGGTAATGTTTCAAATAATGGATTTATTAATCAAATATCATATGAGAGAGAAGGTTATAAAGCATACACTATACTAAAGTCATCTTTAAATAAAGTATCCGATAATTTATTATATGAATATTTAGTTGGACAATATATTAATAAAATGACTCTAATATTTCCGTGTTTTCTAGAAACATATGGAATATACAAATATAATACCGAACAAGATTTGGCTTATGTAAAAGATAATACAAATATTACTACGAATATTTTTAAAGATAATCTAACTTATTTATCTAATCCTACTATTGCTCAAGGTTGCAAAGACGCTCAATATCTTGCTATTTTAATCCAGCATTTAAGTAATGCTAAAACTATGTTTCAAGTTATGAAAGACCCATTAGAAATATATTTCAAATATGATTTATTAAATGTGTTATATCAAATATATTTTCCATTATCTGTTATGGGATCAAATTTTACGCACTATGATTTGCACGCAAATAATATATTATTATATGAACCTGTTAAAAATAAATATATTCAATATTATTACCATCCTAAAGATGAAGAACAATATACTGTTACTTCTTTCAAATGTCGTTATATTGTAAAAATTATTGATTATGGACGCGCTTATTTCAAAGATGAAACAACGGATTCAATGAAAATATATGAGCAAGTATGTAATACACCTGAGTGTGGTAATACCGCGTGTGGCGTTGATAATGGTTTTAAATTATTATTACCAGAACAATTTCCGGGTAGTTGGTATTATGTAAGTTCACAAAAACCAAATATTAGTCACGATATGCGTTTATTAGACACTATAAAATATAGTAACTATCCATTATATCCCGAAGTAACAGAATTGTTAAAAGATTTAAATTATGAAACCCAATTTGGTACTAAAGAAATAACTGATTATAAACCCGATGTTATAAATAATGTTCATGATGTATTAGATGCACTAGACCAAATTATTAATATGGATAAATGGATAAAACAAAATGACTTTTTATATAGCAAATTAAGTTTTGAAAAAATAGGTGATTTACATATATATGAAGATGGTAGACCAATGAATTTTATTCCAAATAAATAAGACAATGAAGACAATATGTATCATTATAACTGTCAACAATTTTCATAGATATTATTATAATTCAATATTTTGATATTAAAGGTTTTTAAAAAAATAATCATTAAACATTTACCTGCAACTATCATCCACGCATTTATTAACATCTCTATCTGATTTTCATATTCGTGATTACAGTTATATAATATTCCAAGTTTTTTAAGAAAATCTTTTCTTTCTTCCGCAGAAGATTTCTTTAGATATTTTTTTTCCAAAGTAGATAGTGGACATCTATGTAGTACTACAATAGAAAGTGCATCTAAACTAACTATTAATAATATAATTGTTAAATAGCATAAGTTATTATTAAACATAATTATGAATGCAATAAAAAAAATGAAAATGTCATGAATGATATTATAAGATTTTATATCAATATTTTTAAAATGAAATTTTTCATAAATAATGTTTGCAACGTGTCTTATAACATTACTATCAATAAGTTTAAATAAATTATTATTTTCCATAATGTTATTATAACAATATTTTAAATGTAAATAAAAAAAACGCAAATTTGTATCAATACTAAAATTAATTATATTTTATTATTTATTCTATTTATATTATATCTAAAGTTTTTAATGTTCAGTAATAATTCTAGGAGCTATATTCATTGTATTTAATTCTTGGAATAATAGTTTACACGCGTAAGGTATTTCTACATAAGCAAAATCGGTTCTGTTATCACAAGTTCTACAATGATGAATATGCATCTTATCATTATAGGATGCGATTAACCCACATTTTTTACAAATAAATACAGAATATTTATCAGATGCGTCATACATTCTACCTCTAGTAAATCTTGCTGCACCGTGTGATATCATACAATTATGTGCAACTATACCATTTGCTAAGAATGAATGGGTTTCATCTACTTGTATATCATATACTGGATGTAGACCTGCTGGTCTGATATCTATTACTTTTAAATTCATAGTTGGTAATCCTTCACATTCTCTATTAACACCATAATTACTTCTATTTATTTGTTCTTTTACTTCCTGTTCTACTTCCTCTTCTAGTAATTCTTCCTCTTCTAACAGTTCTTTTTTAAGTGTATCTTCACTATTATTAAACCAATCTAGTGCTCCAATATCTTTAAGATATTCTTCTGCTGTAGGAAAGGATTTGCTAGTAAATTTCCCAAATTTAGTACCTTTAATTAAATGGTCTGTTATATCGTGTGTAGATGGAATAGCATAAGGATGTATTAATGGTTCTAATTTATTTAATTCAACTAGAGCTTGTTCTATTGCTTTTTTAGTAGGTACAATTTTATCTGGGAATTCTTTTTTGGTTTGACTAAAATTAGTTAACTCATCTACTTTGGCTACTAACCAGTTATGTTGTCTGGTGACTTCATTTCTTAATCTTTTATAAGAAACACCTGCTTCTAATCGTTGTGATTTATGACAACAATAACGGAAACCTATATGGTCGTGAAATGGAATTAATTCATCTATATCTAAATGTAGTGTTAATTGATAACTCTTTTCATTATCATTATTATTTTCATTCTTTGCCTTAGAATAAGTTGTTTCCTTAAAATTTTGAATAGTAATTTTATTTATATCAAATCTAGCAAATAATTTTTTAATATCATTCATCATTTGAGTAAGTGAAACTAAATGTAATTTATTTTTTGTTTGAGAGAAGGAAATAGATGATAAAATATCTCGCTTTCCACGATGCATTCCCAGAACACACGTGTGTCCATCACCGCCAAATAAACCTGCAAGAAATTCACGTACAATTGGTTTTGGACAATTCTTATCTAATATAAATGCAGGTAATTTTGCAGGTTGATTACTTCTTCTACCAATAATTATTCCATCAAGTTGAATAATATGTTTCATAATTTCAGCAGGAATTCTTACTCTATATAAATTATTACATTTAAAATTTGTTTGTTTTATAATACATAGGAGACTTAAATCATTCAAAATACTTCTTACATCAATCATATGTCCTAAAAATATTGAAGCATCATATCCATATTTCCTTTTAGTTATTGTACCATCTGTAATTAAATAACCAATTAATTTAGCAAGAATTAATGTTTTTTTATAATTTTCAAAAGTATCGGTTTTAAAGATTAAATCTCCCGCTTTTACTTGCCAATTATTACATTCTTTTATTTCATCAATAAAATCTACAATCGGACAAGTAATGCCTGTTTTTACTTTATGATTATTAACTAATAAATCTTTTGCTTTTACCCACCCATTTTCAGAACTTAATAATAGGTGGTCAGGAGTACATATTTCAGTTCTACCATCTTCAAACACTAATTTTACACATTCTCTTTCACCTTTATACAAGAATTGTGATTGTTTAGAAGGTATTAATTTATCTGTTTTTTCATCCCATCCTAAAACTTCGGAATTACATTTTTCCATATTTTGTATTAAAACACTAACACCATTTGTCGTCGTAATTGGTGTATTTATCTTAAGGCAATCTCGTTCCATTTCTCCAAACCTTAATCCACCATCTCTTGATCGACCCTCAGCAGGTTGACGTGTCAAATTCACCATTGGACCATTAGAACGACTATGTGCCTTGTCATTAACCATATGTTTAAGACGTTGATAAAATACTGGACCCATAAATACACTGCATTCGTGCTGTTCTCCTGTTAAACCATTGTACATTAATTCATTTCCGTGTGCTTCATAACCTAGCTGAATTAATTGGTCACATATATCTTTTACATCGAATTGACCAAATGCAGTACCATCACCAAATAATCCAAGTTCTACCAATACCTTACCTAATACTGTTTCTTTTAACTGTCCAATTGTCATACGAGATGGAATAGCGTGTGGATTTATAATAATATCCGGTTTTAAACCAGAACTAGTAAAAGGCATATCACATTCTGGAATAATATTACCAACTGTTCCTTTTTGCCCGTGTCTTGAACTGAATTTATCACCAATTACTGGTTTTCTTACTGTTCTAAGACGTACTTTTGCAAAATTATAACCTTCACCATTTCTATCAATATAATTCTTATCAATATAAGTCTCTTCCATTGTTTTATATTTTTTACTCTGGTCTTCATATTTAATTACTTTTGTATGGTCATTTCTATTTTCTTTAATAGGAGTTATTTTAGTTATTATCATATCCCCATTTTCAACTAATGTATTTTCTGGAATTACTCCTTTTGAATTTACTTTATTATAATTACCAAATTTCATTCCTTTTGTTTTAGTTGGGTCTGGTTTACATCTAATTTCTTCATCACCATTTATTTTTTGTTTGTCTTCGTCTTTTTCAGTATGATAAACAGTTACTAATGCTAATCCTCTATCAATCGAACCTTTATTTATTAATAAAGAATCTTCTTGATTGTATCCAGTATGCGTCATAATTGCAACAATCACTTGTGTACCAGATGGAATTTTATTTAATTGAATTAAATTCATAATACGAGTATCAACAAGAGGTCTCATCGGATAGTTCAATACATATGCAGTCTTATCCATCCTATTTTCATAATTCGTCACATATACTCCCATAGCTTGTTTATGTTGTGCACATTGGTATGTATTTCTTGGTGACTGATTATGCTCAGGAAAAGGAATACAAGATGCTAGCATTCCAAATATAGTACTCGGATGAATTTCGCAATGAGTATATCTAGTAATATGATTATCTGTATTAGTAATAATATCTTTAGGTTTAGTCGCAATTAACGACCAACTTTGCTCTTCTGGGTCTATATATTCAATAATCGAGTCGTCTAATTTACTACTTGTTAATAAATTATCCCAGTTTAATTCTTCCTTATTTAATCTATCAATAATACTACTATTAATTAGAATATTTTTATTTTTAACACGTAATACAGGTCTTGATAATCTTCCACTATCATTACATACTCTTATTTCTCTCAATTTATAATCAAAGATAATAGATGTGTAAATATTTATAATTCCCTTATATTTCTTATCTTTTAACATTAAATATAATTCTTGAGCTGATTCAGTAATACCAACCCAGGCACCATTTATAAATACTTTTACTTGGTCATACATATCTGTTGAATTTAAACTTTCATTATCAATATGAATAATGTGAGGCATTATGTATTCATATAATGGTAATGAATTTGAATAAATGGTAATATGAGTCATATAACTCAAGTTTTTAACAACACCAACAGATTGACCTTCCGGAGTTTCTGCAGGACACAAAAACCCCCAAGATGTATTGTGCAATTTACGAGGAGGAATTAATTTACCACTTTTATCAGTAGGAGTTGAAATACGTCTAGCGTGACTTAAACTGGAAACATAATTTAAACGATTTAAAACTTGAGCTACTCCAACTTTATTAGAATTTGTATGTTTTATACCAAAATCACCCGTCGACAACGCTCTTTTAAGACCATTTTCAATAGTGGTTGATTTAATAATTTTATAGATATTAGTTAAATTAATTATATTTTCATAATCATCCGTTGATTTCCAAGAACCTGTATTAATTTCTCGGATAATTTGTTTTTCCATATCTTTTACGAGTTTATTGAAATAATTTCTAAATAAATTATTTAATAATGTACCAGTTAAATCAACACGTTTATTCAAATAAGAATCACGGTCATCCTGTTTTAATATTTCAAAAGATGCCATTAATAATTTATTCGTCATATAACCAAGGAAATAAATTTTCTGTGTCATATTATGACAATGTGGAAATAAATCATTATTCAATATATCCAAAGTAAATTCGTGCTTCTTTTTAGCTCCAGTTTCTTTATCCATATTAATTGGTGTGTACATTGCAAAACTTGTAATGTATTTTATACACTCTTCTTGTGTTAGATGTTTATTTGCATCAATAATAGATCCCTGTAATGCAACTAACATATTTTTATTTTTTTCATTTACTATATTTAATAATATTTTCTCACAAATTTCTTTATCTGATATAATGCCAAGTGCTCTAAAAACAATAAACAATGGTATCGGTTGTTTAACTCGTGGAATTTGTATAGTAATTGCATTACCAAAACCATTATTTTTTGAGCTAATCATCACATTAATTTGTTTTGGAGATATACATTTAAAATCTGGTACTGATTTAATTTCAGCAATCCAAGTATACTTAGTATTATTTTTAGATACGTTAAAACAATATACACGGTTTTCAGCAGCACGTTCTTGCCCTAACACGGTTTTCTCAGAACCATTAATAATAAAATATCCACCAGAATCAAATTTACACTCACCAGTTTGTGTATTTTCAAAATGTTTGTATTGATTTAATACACAAATATTCGATTTTAACATAATTGGTAATTTACCAATATGAATTTTGGGAATCGTTTTATAAAATGTTTGAGTGTTTTCTAGATTAGGACCGTTTCTAACAAGATATTTTATATTTATATCAATGGTAGTAGAAGATGCATAAGTAAAATTTCTAAGTCTTGCCTCTTGAGGAAACATTAATTTAATTGCACCATTATTTTCGTGAATTTGTGGTCTATATATATGAAAATTTTCAAAAGTTATAAAAATTTCTAAAGAATGCTTTTTTGAAACAGGATCAAAATCCTGGTCTGATGCAATATGGAGCGGATTAAACATTTCTATCGTTTTAATAATTTGGTATCCAACAAAATTATTATAAGATTCTAACTGATGCCTAACAAATCTCTCCAAGTGTTGGCCACGAAAATAAGATTCAATTATATCCCAAGGGGTTTCAATATATTGTTCATTTTCGATATCAAAAACATTGTCAGATTTAATATTTGCAGAATTCATTTTTGCTATATCAATAGTACTAGAGTTTGATATCATTTTTGGGATATTTATTATTTCAATTTATTTTTAAATTGTTTTATTATTTAATATAACAGTGATGATAATAGTAATAATAATATAATTAATATTATTATTTAAATAATATAAATGAAATTAATCATATATAATAATGCTTAAACAACCAAACAAAAAATATACTACTAATCCTAGTCTATTAAACCAATATAATAAATTTTTAACTACATTAGATCAACATAAACCAATAAATGAAATACAACCAATAAATGAAATATATCCGAAAAATAACAATACAAGTAATAATATACAAAATATTAATAGTAACAGTGAAGATGAAGTTAAAAAAACAATAGACTTAATTGTACAAAAAATAACTGAAAATTTTAACAGTAATGATTATAAATGTCACCAATATACAGGCCAAACAAATAAAGATATACTTATGTCAAAACTTGAAATAAATGACCCTAATTATTATCAAGATATTTCAATAAAAACCAAACCATCCTATAAAGTAGATTTACATATTCCTAAAAATGAAAATAATTCAGAAATAAAAGAAACTATTTTTATTGATACTGAGATAAATTGTATTAGTGATTTGTTATTACTTATTGAAAAATATAAGATAAAACCAGATATTAAATATAATATTAATATGAAAGCATTACACGAAATAAAAGTGAATCTTGAAGAATTAAATAATATGATCGGGATGGAAAAATTAAAGACAAATATAGTTTATCAAATATTATATTTTATCCAAGGACTTCATAAAAATAAAAATACTGGCGGAGATTTTATGCATACCGTTATTTATGGACCACCTGGAACAGGTAAAACAGAAATTGCTAAAATAATAGGAAAAATATATAGTAAAATTGGTATATTACAAAATGGAACTTTTAAAAAAGTAACACGTAGTGATTTAGTCGCTGGATATTTGGGACAAACTGCACTAAAAACTCGTGATATTATTAAAGAAGCTATAGGTGGGGTACTCTTTATTGATGAAGCATATGCTTTAGGAAATCCTGACAAAAAAGATAGTTTTGCCAAAGAATGCATTGATACATTATGTGAAGCGTTAAGTGATTATAAAGAAAACTTAATGGTAATTATTGCCGGATATGAATCTGAATTAAAAGATTGTTTTTTTAATTACAATCAAGGATTAGATTCACGATTTACTTGGCGTTTTAAAACGGATGACTATAATGAAACTGACTTATATAATATTTTTATTAAAAAAGTAAAAGATATTGGGTGGAAACTAAGTGAAGATTCAAAAATAACAGTTGAATGGTTTAAAAAACACAAAGAATATTTTATTTTTTTTGGTAGGGACATCGAAACTGTATTAGCCAAAACTAAAATAGCACATAGTAAACGTGTTTTTTGCCTACCAGAACAGGATAAGCGAAAAATAAATATTATAGATTTAAATAAAGGATTCGAAATGTACTTGAATAATGATGACGTAAAAAATAGAAAAGATAATGCTAATAACAAAAAATATTTATATAGTACACTATATTCTTAATTTTGTATGTTATATTTTACATATTTTTATTTGATATATATTAATAATGACTAATAAAACAATTACAATTAACCCTTCCTTATTTAGTGTAGGCAGTTCTTCAAAAACTAAAAAAGCTCATAAAAAACGTACAACTATAACTACTCCTTTAATATCACCTAATTTATTAAAAAATAAATTATTAAAAAGAATTAAAGAACATAAGCAAAAAGAAACTTCTAAATTAGAAAATAATCACAAAAAATTAAATAATTTGATAAATGATTCTAATACTAATAATAAAACCACATCTTCATTTAGTGACGAATTTACTGATTCGTTAAATTATTTACAAACTCTTGCTGTTGACAAAAAAATGAAAGAAGATAAAGTAAAATATGAACGAAATAAAGAAAACAAAATACAAGAACTAGAGAGAAAAACAGTAAAAAATTATCAATCATTATATCAAGATAAAATTAATAACCCGATTATTAATATCGAACTTCCAGAAGAATTAGAACAACCTCTAATTAATATTTCAACCAATAATTTATCTTCATCTTCATCTTCTTATAGTAAAATTAAACAAGATAATGTACCATATGGTATTTTAAAAGGAGGAATGAAACCTACTTACAGAGATTGGAATCGCACACAACGTAATATAATTGTTACTGATCCAAATGCTTCTTTAATTATACCAAATGATATAAATAAAAGCATTAACGAACGAGAATATAGATTAAAAAAATTACGTGAAAAAATAAAACAAAAACAACTTATTCAAGATAATAATTTGAATAATTGTACATTTGAAAAAAAAACAGTTATAAGTGAGAATGATGATTCAAAAGAAGATTTAATAACAACACAAAACCTTATTCGAAAACCATCAACAATATTTAATAACGATGTTATTTTTCCTAATAAAATACAAAACAGTATTAAGGAAAATGAAAATAATATATTTTTAAATATAAACACAGATTCTAATACACTTTCTAACAAGACTAAAAGAATTACTAAAAAAACAATTAAAAAAAAATATACATTAGGCAAATCTCAAATAAAAAAAACAGTAGGAATATTATTAAAAGACAGATTCACTCGTAAAAAAATAATAAATGCACAAAAAGAATTAAAAAAAAAAACCATTAATGATGTTAAAAGTTATTTACGAGACCATAATTTAATAAAAATCGGTAGTACGGCACCTAATGATATAATAAGAAAAATATACGAATCATCTATGTTAGCCGGCGAAATTACTAACAATAATAAAGATACACTATTATATAATATTTCGAGAATTGAAAAGGAAGAATAATTAGAATATTTTTTGTATAATTAATTATTATCTATTAATAGTTTAAAATGGAAACCACTAAAAATAAATTATCACCTTATGCATCTATGTTTTACAATAGACTTAAAAATTATTTAGAAACATCGTTATATTTCTATGGTAGTATTCAACGTAACGATTATGTTCCGGATAAAAGTGATATTGATGTAGATTTATTTACAGAAAATATTAATAGTACAATAACTAAAATGCAACATTTTTTAGATGTTGATAAAAGTAAATTTAAAAAATTTATTTATAAAATTAATAATAATATAATTATTGGTTATAAAATAAGTATTAAAGAACCAGAACATTATTTTAGGACAGAAATATCTATATTTGATGAAAAAAATAAAGCTTTAGTATTAAATGAACATACTAGGAAATTTCACATACCTTTTTTCAGTTCTATTATTATAATAATATTAAAATTTTTTTATTATCAGTTGGGTATTATTCCTAAAATGTATTTTAAATATATTAAGGACTATTTAATAAATACATCATTTGGTAACCCATCAGAATTTCTCATAATTGACTTAAAAAAAGATTTAGTTTAAATTCTAAATAATAATTATTTAGAATTTATTTACAATTAAAATTTTTATAAAAAATATAATAATATTATATTTTATAAATGACAGGCGCGCCGATTACACTTTCTGCTGTTGGTTCGAGTAATGCAATTACTTATACATGGATCTATTCTGGTATTTCTGCTGAAATCATTAAGAGTTTAAAACTCATTATAACTGACGCATCACAAGATACAAGTAACCCTAAGAGTGGTATCTATTCATATGTAATAGACGCATCAGGTATAACTTCAAAAACTTTTACGGTTAATGGTTTAAAAAATGGTGATAAATATAATGCACAATTAGTTGGAACTCGTAAATCTAATTCAGTAACATCTATGCCAACTACTGCACCATCACTCCCTATTTTTATTGCAAACGCTTTAGATGGTGGTGTTAATATACAAATTAATAATATGAGTGGGGTAAAAAATGTTGCGAATACTGGATACTCACCCATTACAAATGTTGACATTGCGATATCGAGTGATGCAAATATTGAAACATATTCTTTTAATCCTGATTCATCTAACAATGTGAGTTTGGATCCATCTAACAATATGAGTTTCAATATTTTAGGCTTGATTAATGGAACTCCTTATGAAGTTTCTGTTTCAGTTGATAATACAATAGGAAGTTCCGGTTTTACTCAACCCCAACAAACATTTACACCTTTAGACACCCCATCTCCTGTTAAAAATTTAGCTGTATACCCAAACATTTACCTTTATGCTAAAGGTATAGATGTTTCGTCAAATATTAATTCTTCTTCCAATAGTATATTTTGGAATTCTCCAGAAGATATGGATTCTTTGATTAATAACAAAACGCCTATACAATCATATACCATAGTTAGAGATATGTATGATGCATCAGATGCAGTTATTCCTGATAGTGGATTAACCACAAAAATACTTGTAGATATCTCTGGAAATCCATTACGAATTAAAGATGCTAGTGGTAATCCAGCCGAAACAGATATCAGTGGTAACATATATAAATATAAACATGAAGATACAACCTGTACAGTTGGAAAAAAATATAGATATACTGTATATGCAACTAATAGTAATGGTGCTGGTCCATTCGCTTTTGCAAGTGGAGTTGCCGCAACAAGACCTTTACCACCTTCTATACAAGTCGATCCATCTAACGCATCATTATTTTTAATTTTAAAAGATAGTGGAGTCTTAAATGGTCTTGATGTTTCTGGAAATGCCAAATACATACTAGATATTTCTGGAAATACTGAAAAAGGATATGGTTATTTTGATTTCAGTAGAAATACTTTCGGTTATGATACTTCTAAAAACTTAATAAAACTAAATAAAATTCCTACAGGAGCAAACATCGATAGTGCTTCACCGCTAAATGTGGGCGGAAACAATTTAACTAATGGAACTTTATACACACTTAATATACAGACTGTCGGTTATGTTAACCGTGTTCCCATATATAGTAATAAATTACAACTAACTAGCACACCATATACAAATCCTCTAGATGTTTCTGGAAACACTATAGCTTTAGAATCATTTGATGCTAGTGGAGTTCCTCTAGATAAAAAATTCCAAATATTTTGGGATACAGTAACTGATTTAGGAGGTAATAAAGGAACAGTTACATACGATGTGTATGATGCATCAGATAATAAAACAAATCTTACAAATATTCCACAAGACCTATCTAACAATAGACTAAACGGAATAATTAGCAGCATTGACTCAAAACCATTAGTAAATGGTTCTCTATATGGATTTTATATTCGTACATCTGTATTTAATACAGAGACAAAACAAACCATAACATCTAAATCACCAGTTAAAGAAGGTAGACCATATGCATATCCATCAAGTGTAGAAAATCTACAATTATTACCAGATCCATTCAAAAAAAATGTTTTACAAGCATCTTGGGATCATCTAGAAAATGCAGCAACCGGTGGTTTCAAAGATATTAGATACAAATTAGTTTTAACTGATTTAAGTGGTAATGGACACGTAGACTTATCAGGAAATGAAGTAGATGCATCAGGAAATTTATTTACACACCTAAAATCATCATCAATTATCGGAAAAAATCCAAACTTAGTTCCAGGTAATCCATATAAATTAACTGTTTGGAGTGAAGGTATTCTTCCTGATAAAGAAGGTATTCTTCCTGATAAAGAAGGTATTCTTCCTGATAAAGTTGTAAGTATTAATTCTTCTAAAGTTGCTGCTATACCATTTTTACCTCCTTCTGCACCACGAATTGTAGCTGTTTCACCAATGGACGGAAAAATCAGAATAACATATGATAAACCAGCCGATACAAATGGTATCGCTTTAACAAAATATGAAATCTTTAACAAAATATATAATCAAAATTATACAGATTTTGAAAATAAAGCCCAATACGTTTATAGTACTGGTATATCAGATGCAAGTTTATCAGAAATTGCAATAATTTCTAAATATAATGAAATGTTTGATGGATCTTCAACAGCTGCTATAACTAACGGCACATCCTATGTTCCTTGTGTTCGAGCTGTTGGTATAGTTGGTGGATATACTATAAATGGTGAAACACTTCCACAAATAACCGTTAACGGACAATTAAGTAATGTTCTTAAATCTGAACTAGATGTTAATGATTCCATTGATTTCGTTATTCCTAATACAGCACCTTCTGCACCAGAAGGTCTCACTGCTACTGCTGGAAGCACTAGAGTTACTCTTAGTTGGACTATAGACACAGAAAATACAGAATATATTCTTTTTCAAGATAATGAAGTTATAGATAGATTTTTTTCAAATGATTCACAATCTACTCCATTTACAAATTTGAGTTATAATTCTAATTCACAAACATTGTCAAAAGAAATAGGTAATCTTGTCAATGGAAAAATGTATTTGTTTGGTGTTGTTGCAGTTAATAAATCTGGTATTACTTCCATCCAATCCAGCATAAGTACAGCTCCTTACACAACACCTGATACAGTAGAAAACGCTAATTTTACTATCAACGATAAATCTCTATCACTAACGTGGGATGCTCCTAAAAATAATGGTGGTGCTGACGTTAATGGTAATTCTTCACTTTTCTACAAAGTTATTATAAAAACTGATTTAAGTGGAAATGACGCATCAAATTTTGATAAGTATATGACAGTTTCTAGTACTACTACCGGATTAACTACCACAGCATTTACTGCAGATAAATTAGTAAATGGTAAACAGTATGCTGCAGAAATAATTGCATATTTTCAAATTGGTTCAAATACTACTAAACTCTCGTCAGGTTCTGGAAAACAATTAACTAATATCATCCCTAATATTCCACCACAAGATGTATCTGATGTAACAGCAGTTGCATCTGACAGAACTGTCAAACTCACTTGGACGAACCCTACTGATACTAATTTATATCCTAGAACCAAGATTACTATAGAGAGAACCGGAAAAGACTCTAATGGCGTTTCATTATCACCTGTTAAAATAGCAGATTTGAGTAATAATGTTGTCAGTTATACTGATGTTTCTAGTAACAACCTCTTCAATGGTAACACTTACGCATACAAAATAACTTCTGTAACAGATAAACTTACGGGCCAACCTTCTGGCGTTACGTCATCAAGTGTTACTCCTTTCGGTATCCCTATTTTTATAGGTATGAAAGAAATAAGTCACGGTAACATGTATGAGCTAACTTTAAGCAAAAATGGTTCTAATTTAACACACGAAGTTGTTATTGGAATACCAAAACCAGAATCTAACAATCAAATACAAGTTATTACATCCGAATTAAATAATATTACTTATAATAATGTTGCAGACAACAGTACAGCTATCGCAGCTAACCAAATTACTACTTTACCAATTTCATTCCCATCCGGTGTTGATGTAAATGCTCTATTTATTGCAATTAATAATGGTGCTGGTGCAAAAACCGCTGTATTCCCATCAAATACTACAGCATTTGATTTCATTCCAAAATCAAACATATAATAAAAATAAGTATTTAGTAAAAATGTATAATATATAATTCAATTTATTTATATATTATAGTTTTGTTATAGAAAACCCTGAAATTTGTTTAAGTGATGATTTTTCTTTTAAATCATTATGTTCTTCCTGTAAAGTAATATGTTGTTGATGCAAATTGTGATAATTTTGCTGTAAGTTACTATGTTCTTTTTGTAAGTTACTATTTTTTTGCTGTAAGTTACTTTGTTCTTTTTGTAAGTTAGTATTTTTTTGCTGTAAATTGTTATAATTTTTCTGTAAATCAGCAGTTTCTTGATGTAAGTTACTATTTTCTTGCAGTAAATTGTTATAATTTTTCTGTAAATCAGCAGTTTCTTGCTGTAAATTAGTATTTTCTTGCTGTAAATTGTCATAATTTTTCTGTAAATCAGCAGTTTCTTGCTTTAAATTGTTATGTTCTTGTTTTAAATTGCTATTTTTTTGATGTAAATTACTATGTTCTTTTTGTAAATGACTATTACATTGTTGTAAATGACTATGTTCTTGTTTTAAAACAATATTTTCTTGATGTAAATTGCTATTTTCTTGATGTAAATCACTATTTTCTTGATGTAAATTGCTATGTTCTTGTTTTAAATCACTATTTTCTTGTTTTAAATCACTATTTTCTTGTTTTAAATCAGTATTTTCTTGATGTAAATTGCTATGTTCTTGTTTTAAATCAGTATTTTCTTGTTTTAAATCAGTATTTTCTTGATGTAAATTATTAATAATATTAATTAATTTAATTTTATCTTCGATTAATTTATTTTTTTCATTAACAATAACGGTTATTTGATTTTGTATAATTTTTTTATTTTCGTTGTGAATTGTCAAATTTGATTTTTGTTCTTTAAAAGAATTCATTTATATTATACTGATTAGAAAAAAAACTACTAAATAAATTGAAATAAATTAAAGAAAGAAGTATAAATATAGATATAAATGGCATTAATAAAAGAATATTTTGAGTTAACAAAACGTTATCAAGAAGAATATGGAGATAATACTATTTTATTGATGCTAGTTGGTTCTTTTTATGAAGTGTATGGTATTTATGACAAAAAAAACGAAAATATGTCTGGAAGTAAAATTTTAGAATTTGCACAAATTTGTGAATTGAATGTTGTTGATAAAAAGGTATGTGTTGGTCAATCTAATATTATGATGGCAGGTGTAAAAGATTTTATTATTGAAAAATACATAAAAAAAATACAAGATGCTGGATATACTGCTGTAGTATATGACCAAGATGAAGCTGCTAAAAATACTACTAGAAGTTTGAAGGGTGTTTTCTCTCCTGGTACCTATTTCCAAAATGATTCTGTTAGTTTAAATAATAATATAACGTGTGTATGGGTACATTTAATTGAAAATAAATTATTATCCAAGGGCAATTATGTAGTAGTTGGTGTCGCAAATATTGATATTTACACAGGAAAAACGAGTATATTTCAATTTAAAGAATCCTATATTAACAATCCTACAACATATGATGAGTTAGAACGATTTATATCCATTTATAACCCAAGTGAAACCATATTAATAACAAATTTAATTGATGAAAAAGATATAAATAATATAATTAGTTATGCAGGAATAAATAGTAATTTAATACATAAAATACATATTACAGATGATAGTTTTAAAGATAAAATAACCCTAAGTGAAAAAATGAAAAGAATTCAAAATTGTGAAAAACAACCATATCAAAAAGAAATTTTATCAAAGTTCTATCATTATGATGACTATAATGTTTTTATACAGAATTTTTATGAATATAACATTGCGACACAAAGTTTTTGTTATTTATTAGATTTCGTTTATCAACATAATCATCATTTAGTTAAAAGAATATCAGAGCCTATTTTTGAGAATTGTTCTACAAGACTTATCCTAGCGAATCATTCATTAAAACAATTAAATATAATTAATGATGGTACCGTTATACCAAGTAAATATTCTTGTGTCTCTCAAATGTTAAATAACTGTTATACACCGATGGGTAAAAGAAAATTTATGTATAATTTTTTAAATCCGATATGCGATGAAAAATATTTACAGAGAGAATATGATATAACAGAACATTATTTAACAAAATTTGATAGTTTTAATAATCTATTAAAACATAAATTAAATAATATAAAGGATTTATCAAAATGGGAACGTCAAGTATTTATGAAAAAAATTTGCCCCAAAGCTTTTTTTACATTATATAATAATATTATTTCGATTAAAGAAACTTACAATGGTATAATAAATGATAAAAAATTGTCTGAATATTTATCTGAATTTGAACCAAATATCTTAGTTATTGATAAGTATTGCAGTCAGTTAACAGATTACATAAATAATAATATTGATATTGAGTTATCAAAAGATATAGAACAATTACAAAATTTTGAAATAAATTTTATTAGGACAGGAGTTGAAATAGAATTAGATAAAAAAACCGAAACATTACGTGATTCCGAAGCAAAATTAGAAGCTATTAGAAGTTATTTAAGTGACTTAATTGAAAATAAAGAGAAAAAAACAGCAAAAACAAAGGCAAATGATTATGTGAAAATAAATGAAACTGAAAAAAATAATTACAGATTAATTTGTACGAGTCGTCGTTGTAAATTATTACAAGATGTATTACCAAAAGAAAATTCAATTGTATCTTTAAATTTTACTACTAACGACAATAAAACAAAAACATTTCATTTAACTATATCAAAAACACAATTTCAATATGAAAAACAGAGTGCAGCAAATAATTGTATTGTTGATGAACAAATAAATGAATTATGTAAAAATATTTCAAATATAAAAATATCAATGAAAGATACAATTACCTTAGTATATAATAAATTTGTAGAAAGATTTGAAGTTTTTCAAGAAATATTAGAAAGTATTATTAATTTTATAACTTTAATAGATGTTCTTCATAATAAAAGTTCCATAGCAAAACGTTATAATTATTGTAAACCAAATATTGTGAATGCGTGTAAATCATTTGTTGATGCAAAACAGTTACGTCATTGTCTAATGGAGCAATTTCAAACAAATGAGTTATATGTATCAAATGATATTATATTAGGTGATGAAAAAATCAACGGAATGTTGATGTATGGTACAAATGCAGTAGGTAAAACTAGTTTCATACGAGCATTAGGGATATCCATTATAATGGCCCAAGCCGGATTATTTGTCCCGTGTTCACAATTTAATTTCAAACCGTATAAATATATATTTACTCGCATTATAGGAAACGATAATATTTTTAAAGGTTTATCAACTTTTGCTGTAGAAATGTCTGAGTTGCGTACCATTTTGCGTTTGTCAAATGAAAATAGTCTTGTTTTGGGCGATGAATTATGCTCCGGTACTGAAACAATGTCAGCAATTAGTATTTTTGTTGCAGGTATTCAACACTTAGATAAATGCAATAGTAGTTTTATATTTGCAACGCATTTACACGAAATAGTAGATTTTGAAGAAATTACATGTTTAAATAAAGTTATAATTAAACATATGGAAGTTATATACGACAAGGAAAAGGATATGCTTGTATATGATCGTAAATTAAAAGATGGACCTGGAAGTAATATGTATGGACTTGAAGTATGTAAATCGTTAAATTTACCGCAACATTTTATAGATGCTGCGTATGATATTCGTTTAAAATATTCACCAACAGATGGTAGTTTACTTTCTCTCAAAACATCACATTATAACTGTAAAAAAATAATGAATATGTGTGAGCAATGTGGAAAAAATCCAGGTAAGGAAGTTCATCATCTTCAATATCAATCAAACGCAAATGAGAATGGTTTAATTTCTAGCGAAAATTTATTATTTCATAAAAACACTTTAGCTAACTTAATGACATTATGTGAAAAATGTCATAACAAGATACATAAATCTACAACTAAAGGTAGTAAACGAGTTAAAACAACAAAAGGAAACATTATAGAAGAAATTTAATATTCTACGGTATATTAGTATTGGTATGAGTAAATATACTAAAAATACAAGAATACGTCAGTAAGGAAGAAGAAAATAAATGAATATTTAACGTCTATTAGTTCTACGTGTTTTTTTATTTCTTCTTTTACTACTATTTTTTTTTGACTTATTATATTTCGTGTATTTGTTTACACCCTTAGCTACATTTTTGGCACCTTCTAGACCAATATCAAAACCAGTTGCTAATGTTCCATAAACCGTAGATACACCTTTTTCTATAACAGGTACTGAATTTACAGCAAGGTTAGTTGTATTTTTTCCTATTTTATTATAAATAGATGATTTTTTACTTTTGTTATTTTTTGCCATATATAATATACATATAAAATATTTCCCTTTTATATATATAAATAATAATGGATGAAAGTAATTTGAAATATATATTAAAAGTATTCATAATGGTTTTATTAATTTTTTCAATAATTTTATTTATTAAATCAATAGGAATTAATTTTAACGCAAAAGAATATCCTAAACAATTATTACAAGTAGTTACTATTGAAGGTTTTGATAATCTTAATACTAGTTTAATTACAAATAAAAGTGATGCATTTTGTAAAAATCATATCGGAAATAGTAATACTTTAAATGAATCGTGTAATAAATTAAGCCACAAAAATTGTAATACAACGTCGTGCTGCATATTGACAAGTAATAATAAATGTGTAGCAGGAAATAAAGACGGACCTATTTTTAATACTGATAAAAAAGGTAAAACAATAAATTTAGATTATTATTATTATCAAAATAAATGTTATGGTAATAAATGTCCTAGTGAGTAGTATTTACATGTCATTTATTATTAAAATAAAATATAATAAAAAATTGAATAATATTTAAAAGAATATAAGAATAATATAAATACTAAATATAAGAAATGATAATTCCTATTAAATGTTTTACTTGTGGCACTGTTATAGCGGACAAATACAGATTTTATGTACAAGAAGTGCGTAAGAAAAAACTAGCTAAAAAAGGAAATGATGAATCCATTGACATAGACAAAGTTTTATATTTAACAAAAGAATTTCACGAGAAAACACCTGAGGGTGAGGTTCTAGATGAATTAAATATGAAAAAAATGTGCTGTCGCAGACATTTCTTAACTCACGTGGATATTGAATAATTTCTTAATATAATATATAAAATGGGTAAAAAGAATTCTGGAAGAAATCAAAAATTATATAAAATGAAAGGATGTTCAAAAACTCGTAAAAATTATTTAGGTGGAAAATCAACAAACTCTAATTTAGCAAACCCATCTTTTTTAACCTATAATGCAACAGGTGGTGCGTGTTCTGCAAGTTTAGCACCTTCTAATGGATACATTCCACAAAATATAAATGGAGCAAATCCTGCTTATCCGTCTAGTGGACCAACACCTTCTGGATTTAATTTTTTGAATCCTCAAACTTCTCAAACAGGTGGTAGTTGCGGTTGTGGTGTTCCATTAATGACGGGAGGGAGAAGAAGACAAAAAGGAGGTTCTAGACATCGTATTGGATGTAAGTGTAGTACGTGTAAAATGAAGGGTGGATCTGGTAATAATGGTCTGCCATATCCTGACGGATTAGTTGGTAATAACTGGACACCATCTGTTAGTGGATGGCCAGGTGTTAATGGAGTGCAAGGAGACAGAAATTATTTAGCATATAATAGCTATAAAGTTGATCCACAAACAGCAACTACATACACAGGCGCGAATCCTCCTTTTTCGATTGGAGGAAAAACAACACGTAAACGAAGACAAAAAGGTGGTTTTACATCAAATTTTTTAGGTCAAGATTTAATTAATGTTGGTCGTCAATTTCAATATGGTTTAGGAACTGCTTACAATGCGTTAGCTGGTTATCAGGCACCAGTGAATCCTATGCCGTGGAAAGGTCAACTACCTTCTACTCCAAATTTAAGTACAGTAAAAGCCGCATATACATATTAATTTTTTTCTAATGTTAAATTATAGTTATGGCTCAATTTCCAAAAACATTAAAGGAGTTATGTACTCCTGCCCTTGTTTACTTTGTAATTTCTATTATTTCTTTATTAGCAGTTGCGTTGCAAAATATTGGTTATAAAGACAGTTATCACGTTGGTAATTTTTCTTGCCGTGTACCTAGCACAATATTAATATTTATTATTAAATTTATATATATATTATTTTGGACTTGGATTTTAAATTTGATATGTAAAGATGGTCATACCACAATTTCGTGGTTTTTAGTACTTTTCCCCTTTATTCTACTATTTGTTATAATGGGATTGTTACTATTAAATATGTAATGTAATATAATTTATAAAAAATATAAATTAAATATATATGAAAATAAAAAATGGTTATTCCTATAAAGAAAGTGGATGGATGTATATATCTATTCACGGAAAAGCAAAAGAAAGAGGTTATGCATATGGGTATTTATGTGCCGAATATTTTAAAGAAATTCAGAAAATGTTAAAATATTTTATGTATGAATCTTATGGTTATGATTGGGACTATTTTATAAATGAAATTAATAAATCATTTAAAGAAATGACTAAAAATGATTTTCGTGAATTTTACGAAGAAATGGATGGTATTGCGGAAGGTTGTAATGCAAATGGTTGCAAAACAAGTTTAGATGAAATTATTGCGTGGAATTTTTATTTGTCTATTCCATATTGGTTTAGTATTATATCTGGCACAAAAGCTTTAAAAGAGGGTGGAAATAAAGCTCCCGATAAATGTAGTGCGTTTATGGCAGTCGGTGATTGGACCACAGATGGTAAAATAGTAGTAGCCCATAACTCTTTTACTGATTTTATAGATGGTCAATATTCAAATATAATATTAGATTTAAATCCAGATAAAGGTTTTAGATTTATTATGCAAACATCCCCTTGTTGGATATGGAGTGGTACAGATTTTTTCGTCAATGCTGCAGGTATCATTGGTACTGAAACTACCATTGGAGGTTTTATGCCATATGAGAAAAAATATCCAATTGGATATAGAATAAGAAAAGCTATGCAATATGGTTCAAAATTAGATGATTGTGCTAAATTTTTAGTAGAAGGTAACTCAGGTGACTATGCTAGTTCTTGGCTTTTCGGTGATACCAAAAATAATGAAATAATGCGCATAGAATTAGGTTTAGAATATCAGAATATAGAAAGAACTAAAAATGGTTTTTATATTGGATTTAATTCTGTTATAGATCCAAGAATACGTAATATTGAAGTAGTTAATTCTGGTTATTATGATATTAGAAGGCATCAAGGTGCTAGACGTGTACGATTAACTGAGTTAATGGATAAATATAAGGGTAAAATAAATATTGAAGTAGCTCAAAAAATAATAGCAGACCATTATGATGTATATTTAAAAATAGATAATAATCCGTGTTCTAGAACTGTTTGTTCTCATTATGAATTAGATGCGAGAGAATATATGTCACAATCAGATAGACCTAAACCATTTGCACCACACGGAGCAGTAGATGGTATAGTTTGTAATACAGAATTAGCCAAGAAAATGTCATTTATTGCACGTTTTGGTAGTTCTTGTGGTACTGCATTTAATAAAGATGAATTCTGTAAAAAACATATACAGTATGAAAACCTTTGTCCTTATTTAAAAGATAGACCTTCTGAACCTTGGACCAAATTTGAAAGTTATCATTATGATAAGAAAAAAAATAAGAAACAATTAATGAAAACTGAAAAAGAAGTTAAAAAACATAAGAAAACTACTAATAACAAGAGTGTTAAACACAGAAAATCGAAACATAGCAAAACATTTAAAAAAAAATTACAAAACATTTATTAATTTCATTATGATCATAAAATTTATTAAGTTTAATTATTTTAATTAAAATATATTTTTTAATTAAAAATATGAAAGTTATTACATCTGTGGTGAACAATCCTATTTTTATTGAAATACAATATTACACACTTAAAAAATATATGAAATGTGATTATGAATTTATTGTTTTTAATGATGCAAAAGATTTCCCAGATTATTCTAATGGTTTGGATTCAAATATTAAAAATATAATCGAGCAAACTTGTCATAATTTTAAAATTAAGTGTATTAATATTCCTAATGCACATCATAAATTATCTACAAGATTGTACCAGGAGCCTAGTTACAGAACTGCCGAAGCAATGAATTTTATTTTGGACTATCAAAAGAAAAATCCAGATAAATATCTTTTATTAGACAGTGATATGTTTTTAATAGATGATTTTATGATAGATAATTATAAAAATAAAGATTGTGGTGTCGTTTTACAAAAACGAAATAATTTAGATGGTTCCAACATTCATTATATTTGGAATGGTTTGTATTATTTTGATATGAATACATTGCAAAATGTAGATTTAATGAATTGGCATTGTACACTAAGTACCGATACTGGTGGTATGATGTATAAATGGCTTTTAACAAAAATCGATTGTTTTCCTGATATAGATGACTTGAAAAATAATAACAACACAATATGTGAAACAAATGGAATAAATTTTTTTAAAATTTTAAGATCATTAGAATGGAATAGAGAGAATATTCCTGTAAATATACAAAATAAAAATAAACTTGTTGAATTCTTAGAAACAGACCCACGTAATATAGATAATAATTTTTATTGTGAAATTTATGACAATATTTTTTTCCATTATCGTGGTGGTGGTAATTGGGAAAAAAGAGATTTTATGGATCACGTAAATTTATCGTACAAGTTGAAATCTGCTTTATTACAATAATAAATATACAATAATATATATAATAATAATATTTTAAAAAAATATGACTATTATAATATAAAATGGAAAGAGAACAAATATCATGGAAATTAATAGACAAATATTTTATAGATAATCCTAACAATTTAGTAGCTCATCATTTAGAGTCCTATAATGATTTTTTTAGAAATGGTATTAAACGAATTTTTCGTGAAAATAATCCTATTCGGTTTATTGAGAGAGACGAAGAAGCTATTGATTCTTCTGGTAAAAGAAATGAATGTTTATTATATTTAGGTGATAAAGATGGTAGCAAAATTTATTTTGGTAAACCAATTATATATGATGACCATAATGCGCATTATATGTACCCAAATGATGCACGATTAAGAAATATGACTTATGGTATTACCATCCATTATGATGTAGTTGTTGATTTTATTTATTATGTAGGACAAGAGAGAAAAGAGCACCAAATCATACTTAATAATATTTATCTAGGACGCTTCCCTATAATGCTTCAATCTGACTTATGTATTCTACAGTCACTTGATAAAAATGTTCGGTTCAATATGGGGGAATGTCGCAATGATTATGGTGGATATTTTATTATTGATGGTAAGGAAAAAGTGCTTATATCACAAGAAAAATTCGCAGATAATATGATTTACATTAAAAGTCATAAAGATGATGATAATTATAGTTTTTCAGCTGAAATACGTTCTGTCTCTGAAGATACATCTAAACCCATAAGAACTTCCGCAGTGAGAATGGTAGCACCTAGCCCATCCTTAAGTAATAATCAAATAGTAGTAGCTGTACCTAATGTTAAAAAACCACTACCTCTTTTCATTTTAATGAGGGCACTTGGTATTATATCCGATAAAGATATTATTAAAACGTGTTTATTAGACCTAGAGCAAAATAGTTCTTATATTGACTATTTTATTCCTTCCGTACACGACGCTAACAAATTTTTTAACCAACAAACAGCACTTGAATATATTGCAGAATTAACCAAAAGAGGAACCGTTTCAGGTGTTATCGAAATTTTATCGGATTATTTTTTACCTCATATTGGTGAATTGAATTTTCTAGATAAAGCTTATTTTGTTGGATATATGGTTTTCCGTTTATTGAAAGTATATACAAAAGAAGAGAAACCAACGGACCGTGATAATTTCCGTTTTAAAAGAGTAGAATTATCTGGCTCCTTAATTTATGATTTATTTAGAGAGTATTATTTAATACAAAAAAAAGATATTACACGTAAAATAGATGAAGAATATTATTACCATAAAGGTGAATATAAAGATGATGATACATTATCACGAAAAGAAAAAAAACAACAAAAAAATAACCCTAAGGAAGCTAATAAATATAGTGATAATTTCATAAGTTTAATTGAGTCAAATTTTAAAACATTTTTTAAAGATAGGGTTGTTGAAAGTGGTTTTAAAAAGGCATTTAAAGGTAATTGGGGTTCAGAGGCTCATACCAAACGTCTTGGTGTTGTACAAGACCTAAATCGTTTAAGTTGGAATACATATATTTCACATTTACGTAAGATTAATTTACCGTTAGATGCAAGTGCAAAAGTTGTAGGTCCTAGATTATTAAATAGTTCACAATGGGGTTTAATTGACCCGATTGATACCCCAGATGGTGGTAATATTGGTCTACATAAACATATGGCAATTACAGCATATATCACGTGCGGATCATCAGCACATCCGATCGTTAAGTGGTTAAGGAGAAATACACCAATGCGTATTATTTTAGAATGTTCATATGAACAATTAGCATCGACTTCTAAAATCTTTGTAAATGGTAATTGGGTTGGTGTTATTGATAAACCAATTTCAAATGATAAACAAGAATTAGGATTAGTAGAAATATTAAAGTTGTATAGAAGAAATGGTATAATACCGGTATATACGAGTATTTCTTTTGATTTTGACCATAATGAAGTGAATATATATACAGATAGTGGTCGGCTTACCAGACCAATATATTATATAGATAACGGTAAAGACAGTTATAATAGAAAAGAAGTTATTGAATTGTTAAATAAAGGTACAATTACCTGGGAACAAATAATTTCTGGTTTTAAACAAAAATCGGATGAATCTTATTCTACCAAAAAGAATAAGCTATATGAATTAATTGAATTATATAGTGATGTAGGTGGCAAAGATCAATCAAATATTTATGATGTTTTACAAAAATACAAGTCTGTTGTAGATTATGTGGATACAGCAGAAGAAGAATCCGCTTTGATTGCAACTACAGAGGAATATCTTAATCAAAGTAAATATTATACACATATTGAAATAGATCCTTCCCTTATTTTTGGTGTTATGGGTAATCAAATAAATTATCCTGAAAATAACCCAGTAACTCGTAATTCTTTTTCTTGTGGGCAAAGTAAACAAGCTGTATCCGTATATCATTCCAATTATCAGATGCGCATAGATAAAATGGGTGTTGTATTGAACTATGGTCAAATACCTTTAGTTAAGTCGCGATATTTAGAATACATAAATAATGAAGAACAACCATATGGCGTTAATGCTATTGTGGCTATTATGACATATGGTGGTTATAATGTTGAAGATGCAATTTTAATAAATGAAGGATCCATTAATAGAGGAATATTTAGAACAACTTATTATTCAATGTATGAAGCGAGAGAAGAAAGTTCTAAGATTACAGGTAAAAATAATTCAAAATTTGCAAATATTCAAAAAAATAATGTTATTAAATTAAAGCAAGGTTTTGATTATAGTCTTTTAGATGACCACGGATTAATTAAAGAAAATACTGAGTTAAATGATAAAGTAATATTGATAGGCAAAATAAATTCAAATTTAGAAAATAAAGATGTTTGGATTGATGATTCTGTTAAACCTAAAAAGGGACAACTTGGTTATGTAGATAAATCATTTATTACTTTAGGCGAAGAAGGATTTAATGTTGCAAAAGTTAGAATACGTGAAGAAAGAGTCCCCGCAATAGGTGACAAAATGGCTTCAAGAGCAGGACAAAAAGGAACTTTAGGTCTCATAATTCCAGAGGAAGATATGCCATTTACAGTAGATGGCCTAAGACCCGATTTAATTATTAATCCACACGCTATACCATCTCGTATGACAATCGGTCAAATTTTAGAAAGTTTATTTGGTATTGTTTGTACGTCATATGGTGCATTTGGTGATTGTACAGCATTTCAAGTAAAAGGTGCAAATTATTCTACCTATGCACCACTCCTTGTTAAAGAAGGTTTTAATTCTACTGGTAATCAGGTGTTATATAATGGAATGACAGGGGAACAATTAAATGCAGATATTTACATTGGTCCAACTTATTATATGCGTTTGAAGCATATGGTGAAGGATAAGATAAATTATCGTGCTAGAGGTCCGAATACTTCATTAACACGTCAACCTGTCCAAGGACGTGCAAATGATGGTGGTCTTAGAATTGGTGAGATGGAACGAGATGGAGTACTCGCACACGGAATGTCGTACTTTTTAAATGAATCTTTTTTAGTGAGAGGCGATGAATATTATATTGCTGTTTGTAATAAATCTGGTGCTATTGCTATTTATAATGAAGCAAGAAATTTATTCTTAAGTCCTTTAGCGGATGGTCCTATTGATTTTTTTACCAATCCGGATGCTACACTAAATATTAAAAATTTGAGCAAATTTGGACGTTCCTTTAGTATATTAAGAGTACCTTATTCTTTAAAACTTTTAATACAAGAACTTCAAGTAATGAATATACAAATGCGAATTATAACAGATGAAAATGTAGATCAGTTATTAAGTATGTCCTATTCTGATAACATTAATAAATTATTAAATGAAACTGGTGGTTTAAAAGAAGCTAATGAAAAATATAATTCTATAATTACAAAAATGGTTAATAATGTAAAACCAAAGAGTCGCATACCTGAAGAGATAGAAGTAACCCCAGAAGAAGTATCAATAGAAACACCAATACAAGAAGCAGAATCTCCACCATTTGCCACCGGATCTCCTGCATATATGCCAGAATCTCCACCATTTGCCACCGGATCCCCTGCATATATGCCAGAATCTCCACCATTTGCCACCGGATCTCCTGCATATATGCC